>Ga0098042_1000278_pt1 | contig 19964 bp, 41 predicted proteins | sample 9_EtaG_FD_75066 | JGI IMG/M metagenome (GOLD analysis project Ga0098042, IMG submission 75066) | Marine viral communities from the Subarctic Pacific Ocean - 9_ETSP_OMZ_AT15188 metaG | ecosystem: Environmental > Aquatic > Marine > Oceanic | place: Pacific Ocean | collected 2015-01-10
AGACTAAATTTAAGCACTCTCTAAAGGCTTTTTAATCTTCTGTAATCGGCTAAATCCTTGCTTGGCAACATCCATAGCGTCAGAAACATCTCCGCCTTCTAAGAGATCCATAACGGTGGCACGGTAGATGCTTGCGACATCATTTAGACCAGCAGCTTCAAAGCCTTCTGCAGTCACATGAGTGAGCCATGCGGCCTGCTCTGATCCTTCAACTCGACCAGCAATGCCAAAGTCAAGTTGCATCGGTCTGCCAGTCATTTTGTTATAAACAACATTAGCGTTATGCCTATCTTCTAAACGAACTCCTTTGAGAGCCAGCTGACCAAGCTGCTGATTTACACGCACAGCATCCATGCCAGTAGGAAATTGTAAAGCTTCATCACCGCGTGTTTCAAAGTTATTTCTAATATCTTTCATCTCAATTCTGTTTCCAATTCCACCTGGAAATTTTTCTAAGGCTACAACACTTGGGGCAATTCCCATTTCAGCAGCAATAGCTTGTAAGTTGACTTCATCTTCTAAAGATCTACCAGGAAAAGAATCGTCGGGTACATGCCCTTGTTTTATTACATTGCCTGGAATATCGGATTCATAAACAACTGCATTACCGCCAGTTCCAATAGGTTTACTGCGACTAGTTGCTAATTTACCTTCTCTAAGATATTGCGCGATAAGTTCACCAGCTTTACGCATCTATTTAATATGTTTACCATCTATCTATTGTAGAAAGATATAAAAAAACCCCGCATTAGCGGGGACTAAAGTATTCAGTTGTTTGTTGCGGATATACAGAGCAGGCGTTGTCAGTTGTCAAAGCTTTATAAAATAGCTTCTCACTTTCTTCAAACGTCAGCCCTTCGATAATAGTTCCGTCGTTATAGCGGACATCAAATAATGTATTCACTTTGTATAGGTACGACCTCGATAGCAGTAAGTGCCATGCATCTCTTGACGAGATTCATGGACTTTGCAATCGTGACCGCGATAGCGAGTCAGATGAATCTGAGCATCATGCTTAGCAGATGCTTTTTCGATCTGCTTCTTGATGATATTGAGTGTGTTCATTGGAAACCTCCATAGTGTAGAAATTTCCCGTTCCTTCAGCCGAAGCCTACTTGCGTCTCAAATGTGTTGAGATGAACGTATATTCATAGTGTAACAATGACTACTAGTTTACGGCGAACATTCTTTTTGTTTTTGCCATTCATCAATCTGTTGTTGTGTAGGAACTTCAATACGCAAATCAACTCCTTCTGCTTCGAAAAGCTCGTTCATTTTCTTGTAGGTTTCAGGAGTAATTTTTATTGGATTTTTCATAATATTACTCGTTTTCTATAAACACTAATTCTAGATGAGCTTTATTTAATTCGTACAGCATGTTTTGTATGGCAACCTGTTCTTGAGCATCGCCACCAGGCCACTTTTCTAAGTAATACCGCATGCCCTTCACTAAAAGCTTCAGGGCTGGAGCATCTACTTGAAAATTAAATAAGTGGTTTTCTGGATTATCCATAACCACTATTGTATCAATGTGTAGCGGCCCAATTTGCACCGTGATCTGCAGATGCAGTAATAGGTACACGGAAGTTGTAGTAACTCCCTGCCTTAGGTGCTGAATTTTCTAGCAACATTTTGACCCTATCAACTTCTTGGGGTACAACTGAAAACTGCTGTTCGTCATGGACGTAAGCACAACGGGTGTAATCAACGTTGTAGGTCAGTCCGGCATTATCGAGCATGTCTTGTCCGACTACTAGCCAACGCTTGCTCAGAATGGCTCCAGCTGACTGGAGTAAAAAGTTAAGGGAGCTATGTTCTGCTCTACAAAAAATAGGACGCCCATCAAGACCTCGAAGACGACCGCTTGCACGAACCTTTTGCTTAACTGCATCAATAAGTGGCTCTAATCCAGGAATAGCGTCAAGAAATTTGCGCCGTAGCTCTTGACCTAGCTGCTTCTTTTGTGCATCAGACAATGCAGGATTCAAGCTATGGCCGAGCTTTTGGTCGCCAGCTCCATAGATAAAGGCATAGCAAATTGTCTTGACTTCCTTACGTGTACATCCCACACGATCAGCATTTTGCTGATGAATGTCGCCATTGCATACAACGTCGGCAAATGCTCCCTCGTCGTATACGGATAGATAATGACCCAAGCATCTCAGCTCTAAGCCTTCTAAGTCAGCTCCGACCATGACATGGCCAGGATGCGGAACAAACAATTGACGTGCCCACGGTGCACTCACAACTTGCCCGAGGTTGGGACCACGATGCGCGTTGCGGCCTGTTTGCGTAGCCAAAGAGCAGCTGTGATGAATACAGCCATCATCTTCAATTGTGTTGAACCAGGAGTTTGTACCCTCAGACAGTTGGCCCAACCATTTTTGTAGGGTCAACAGGCGGATGAACATCTCACACTCTTCATGCAGGAGCTTGTTGTCCTGAGCTAGTGCAAGGTCACGCATCTCTGAAAGAGTTGCTTCATCAACTTTGGGCTTACCGGTCTCAGTCACTTTGGTGAAGCGAGCACCACGGAAGTTCTGCAGTGCCCAGGCAATGTGCTGACGCGAGGTGGGATTGAAGTCCAGCAGCTTTGTCATAGGAGCACCCGCTACGTAGCCCTTAGTTTTGTTTGCTCGTTTAGGTGTATATACCTTTCCGGGTACATAGATATATCGTGATTGAATTGATTGCTCAAGTTGGGTAACTTCATTTTGAAGTTCACCCCGTACTCGCTCTGCAGCAGATACGTCAAACCGGAAGCCGCTAGCTTCTTGTTGTGACATGATTTCTGCCATACGCATTTCGAGCAATACACAATCAAGCATTCTCGTCATCCTCCTTGTTAAATCCAAAAGCAAGCGATTTTTCTTCTAAAAGCTTGTCAGCACGATTTTTGTGACCAAGCTTTGCTACAGATTCCATAACTTTCAATGTGTCTTCAGTCGTAGAACCATCTGGCATACGGCTAAAAACTTCGTTAAAAAGTGGAAAGAAAATATCAGCAGCAGCTGCAACTTCTTTGTGAGTCAAAGGGTCGCTTTTTTTAGGTGTAGTAGTCATGAGTAATCCTCCATACGTCGTTTCATTAGTGCCCAAAGCTTGAGCGTTACTTCGGTGTCTTGAATGCAATAATCAAGCATCTCAGGTGTATATACAGACCAATTGCCTTCGTGCTTGCCAAAGTCACCTTTGAAGCACTTAAGGCGATAACCCCAAGCTTCAAGGCTATGGCGTCCATACAGACGCTGTGGCATTCCGTGTGGACGACGATCGTAGTCTCTGTCTGCAATGTGTGGATAGAACAGTCTGCTAAGAACGAGGGTGTCTAGACACTGCCCCTTGGGGACAAACTCAGGATACTGTTCTTGGATAAGAGGTATGTCATATCCAATAATGTTATGACCGATCAAAAGATCGGCTTGCTCTAATTCGTGAATGCCTTGCAAGATTGATTGATCAGGGCGGTTGTCAAACACAGAAGTGTTCCCATCATCACCACCACGCATAACGATGCAGTGAATACGAGATCCTTGTCGTAATAAGCCAGTAGATTCAAGGTCAAAAATAATTTGTTTATTCATCGAAGGTATCTGTTGCATTGTCTGGATCATATTCATCTGGCGAGAACGGGTTCGCTTCTGGGAAGAGAACTGGATCAATGTTTCTGTCATTAGTATTTTTTGTAAATCTCGGATCTTCGTCTAAAAAGATTGGCTCGATTGAGACTTGAAGTTCTCTTGCCAATCGTCCAGCGCGTCTAAACTCTTCTCGGTAGTAAGGTTCCCACTCGTGAGCGAGAATCACAATCTTCCTGATACCCATCATGTGGGCTTGGAAGATAGAAGTAGAGAAAGGGTATCTCGTGCTGTATATAACTGCGCCTATAGCTGGAGTGCCAGCTTTAGCAGCGGCGGCTACTGCATATGAAATGCAATCAATCTCAACTTTGCTGTCTGTTAATAAGCTTCTGCCATTACCAATGATTTCCCGGTCACGCACAATAATACACCCTCCAGGAGATTTTGGGTGTGTTGATGCCCGACCTATAGCCTGTGCCACGTTTATAAAATACCTGTCTTTATTCTTGATGAAAGTTGGGTCACCTTTAGGGCTGGGCATATCCACATCGCTAATCTATTGACTCTATATTAGGAAGTGACTAAATCAGATGTGAGCAATAATGGGCGACAAAAACATCAAATCATTTAAAAACGAAGAATTTTCAGAATACGTTCACGACCTTCTTAAAGTTGATACAGAACACGATATGGTAAATAGTCCTGCGCACTATACTCAAGGTCGAGTAGAAGCTATTGAAGTTATTGAGGACTCAATTATTAACGCTCCGTCTCCATTCTTGGGCTTTCTTCAGGGACAAGTTCTCAAATATATGCTTCGACTCTGGCACAAAAAGAACAGTAAAGAAGATGCTGAAAAGGCAAAATGGTATCTCAATAAACTGATTGATTCGTTAAACTAATAAAGCCGCAGATAAGCGGCCTTGTTGTCAACAACGGCGGAAGTAGAGATATCTATTGCGTAGTTGAAGAGTCTCATGATCTTGGATGTGTGGCAATAAATTTGTATATGTGTAGTTAAGATCATGAGTTGTATGCGTAAAGTAGGCAGAGATACCTTCACATAGTTCAGGCTCGTTAGGTTGATACCACGCTTCAATTGAAAAACATTCCCAAGGCTCTAGTCCTTGGGATACCCAACTGTTCAGTTCCTCTAGGCGCTGAGCAGTTTTTATTATGTGCTGCTCATGTGCTTCAGAACTGGGTAAGGACAAGTTAGAGTTTTGATAAAGCAAGGCGTGTTTCCACATTAAAGTACCGTCTTTAGTGATAAGACGACATGGATGAACTTTGCTTTCAGATGGAAGCAAGAAAAAGTAATCCTGAGCAATATGCTTACTCATCAGATATTACCTTTGTTTTCTTCATAATACTCAAGGTCTTTCTGCCAGCCATCTCCTGCATACTCGCTATAAATTACTCGACCAATATCTCTAAAGCTGTTATAGAACAAAGATACTTTGTCAATATCTGTCAGTGCTTGTTGAATTGGGGGTCCATAGATAATCAAATTCCATGTGGATGGGCATACAGACTCGAAGCCTTCTGAAGTAGCGCGGAGCTGTTTAACACGTTTGAATGGAATGCAAATGGGATAGTCCCAAACAACAGGCGCTGCACGTAAAAGTTCAGAAGCACTGCTAAAGAAAACAAAACTTTTGATATGACCATTACGATATTCGCTAATGGTTTTATTGAGCCAGATGCGACAATCTCTTACAGCACCCTTTGGAGCAACCCATACGTTGCCATGCCAGTGCTCTTGAAGTGCATTTACTTCGATACTGGGTACAGAGGTAGCATCAACCAATACTTGCTGAACAGGATCAGAAGTTGGATCGAAGTCAATACTTCCCATAACTTCTCTAGCTCGGTCAATGAGCTGAGGAGTTGGATAGAGAGGAAGCTTTAGACCTTTTGCAGCGAGTTTATCCGATAAATTCTTCTGCGACCGCTCTAAGGCTTTCTTGGCTCCCACCTGCTTCGACTGCAAATGTTCTTGTTCCAGCATCACTAATCAATGTAATAAGCACGTTTTGAGTCCAGTCATTTTCGTTGATCTTCTGTAAAAGCTTTTTAAGAAATTCAGCTACGTCTTCATCGTTTTCACGTTCAGATACTCGAAGATCAAATTCAATTGATTCTGACCACATATAAGTAGTAGAGTCATTCAATAAATTGATGACAAGAGAACCAGGACCATGATTCTCGACTCCATTTAAAGTAATTTCAATAAGATCGGTGAGGATCAAATCAGCAGTAGCCATAAGAAACTTCTGCTCTTGCTCCTTTTCTGGACCAAGTTTATCTGAAGCAATTAATTGTTTAATTAGATCAGAACGTCTAGACATAATGGAATGACTCTCTATTTAGGATAAGTTAATTAAGTATTGTTTGTGGAGTTTTCATCTCCATCTTCTTTATTTGGTGGAGAATTAAATTGACTAGAGTGTCTACCATTGAGCATATCGTCTACAACTGCTTCCCACCGATCTGAAAAACCTGAGTTAGGCGCAAAGACTAAGTTTGCACGATCATCAAGCTCTTGAGAATTGGCCATCATTTCCTGCTCTTTTATAGCTTGTTCAATTGCATATTCAGCAACTTGCTGCTTAAGCGTGTGAAGCTCACAAGCTAGTTCAAAGCTTTCTAAATAAGAATCTTGATCAACAAACACGCCAATTTTTTGTGGAATTAGATGAAAGGGATTACAGCAATACTTATTGCCACATGTAGTTTTGACACCTGTGTAGCCAAGATCGCCCCAGGTGTACCACATAGCAACCCTTTGAGGATGATGTTGGGTACTGCTACTTATGCCTGGCCGTCTCCAAGGAAACTGCGGCATACCATTGCCAGGAGCCTTATAGCCTTGCCACTCCCAACATTCGTCAGGTTGACCAATGTCAACTTTGGACCAGAACTTAAGTGCACGCTTTTGTTCTTTCTTTAGAAGACGATTCATGTCAAAAGACATACGTCCTTCTCTAGCAGCTGCAACACAGCGAACACAAGCTTGATGGCTATCAAAGCGCATTGAAGTTGAGCTAAACCGACCAATCGAATGACCGCTATAGATACATAGTGTTCCTTCTTCGGCAGTATTGGAGAGATTTAGATTGCGTCTCCCGTATGCATGACCACCAACTTTGCGGCTTGGCTTAGACTCAGACATCAAAAATCACCATCAGGTTTAATGTAGTGACCTCCGTGAGTTGCATATTGCTGCTCAATAGGAAGAAGTTCGAGTTGATGATTTAGCTTGTACTCATAACGAGTACTATTTTCGTACTTAATTCGTACTAGTTGAGCACGCGGAGTGTAGTACTCAGGAGTACCGACAACAAGTGCAATCCGTTCTCCAGGAGCAACGACGACACGTTGCCCAATGTTGATATCTTTGGCTTTCATTGTATCTGAATAATATATGTTTTCGTAACTTCAGTGTAGTTAGAAGTCGTTCAAAATGTGATCTTCAGTAAGTGGATCATTTTTAGGACGTTGCCAAATACGAACAGATTTAGGCTTATTTGTAAGTGGATCTTTACGTGTAGTTACCAGGCGTCTCCAGCCCATGGATTGAAGAATGTCTGCTACACGTCTTCCTTCTCTACGCCCTTGACTTCTTGGATCAAGTTCAAGTGCATTAGTCAAAATCTCAGCTGCTGATACTTCATCACGGATAGCTACATACGTAGCAACTTTGTCCAGCCAAGGGTCTGGATCACCAAACTCTTGAATGTACTCTGCAATAGCAGCAATCTCACCACTATTGAACTCGTATCCCTGCCCGTTTCTATAGGCGTGAACAGCAGCAGCCCAGAGATGATCACGCTGCGTACTTAACTCTTTCCAAGGAATCTGGAAATTTGCACCAATTTCGAGTGGAACAAAGCGCCTGTTGCCAGTGCTATCAACAAGAAACTGGTTACGGTTGGTTGTTCCAATCAGAACAAACCTACGAGCTAGCTTACTAGGTAATGATGCATATGGAAAGCGAACTTCATCAACACGTGTAGTAACAAGGTTTTTAAAGTTCTCGATATTGCGAGCATTGAAGTAGTTATCAATCTCAGGCAACTCTAAGACCCACGCAACATGCAGCCGATACTGCTCTTTCATCAGAGTTTCTAGCGGTGTAGTAATTTCTGAGAAAAGGTTTTGGGGTACAAGACAGCGAGCAAACATTGATTTGCCAGCACCTTGAGGTCCAACCAAGATAGGTAGCCAGGACATTGAGCATCCAGGATTGAATGCTCTTGCCACAGCACCGATCATCATGCGCTGCATTGCAGTAGTGGCAATCTTATGGCGGTTGCCAAGGAAGACTTCGCCAACACGTTCCCAGTCGGGATGTGGCTCAGACTTTGCAGCACATTGCTCTAGATAACGTTTAATAGGGCAGTAAGAATTTTTAGCAGCTGCATATTGAATTGCGCTTTTAATTCGTGCTTCAGGGATGAAGATACCGTGCTCACAGGCAACCTTCACTGTCATCAGGTCTAGATCATTACCTTGCAGTGCAACAGTCTTGCCTTGATTATCTGTGTATTCAATTGCGCTAGTCAGTTCATTCTTGCGTAGGTCATGCAAGATGTCTTTTACTTTAGAGACATCATTCTCGCGTTCTTTAGCAAGGTCATCTGAATTTTTCTTAGGACGACCTCTGCGCTTAACTTGTTGAGTATCTGGAATTGGTTCGACTTCAATATCATTTGGCTGCATCTTTGGCTCCATCGTATTAATGTATTCATCAAAGTTATGAATGGGATCAAACTCTGTATAACCTGCGGCTGCTCCAAGAGCACCAAACCTTAGATTATCGGGCAGCTTTTTAGCCCAGTCAGGATCTTGCTTTTTAGCAAGCGAATAAAGTGTAGTGTGACCTGAATAGTTACCGAGACCTCGCCACTTAAATGGTTGAATATTCTCATCTTTCTCTCCGTGATGGCCTTTGAGGACCCACTCTACCCATGAATCAAACATAGGCTCACCTATGCCTGCACAAGCGGCCATGATGGGTACGTAGTAAGTTTCATACTCGCCATCATCTGAAGGGCGCAGGAAGCTTTCTAAGAGCCACTGACAGCGTTTGATGTCAACGTCAGTTACGTTGGAACTGTTGAAAGTTGATGCCTCTTCATAAGCAATATCTTCAAGCAGAAAATCAGGGACAGGTTCAAACTCTTTATTGGTTTGAACTTCGGCTTTTGAATTGCCAAACCACAGCCGCTCAGGTTTTTGTCCACAATTGTCGGCAAGCTCCTGGAGCTCTAGCTCGGCAAGTAGTCGATTGACAATTAACCAGTACGCACCACGGTGCTCAGCAGAGCTATTGAGCTGTCTCGCCAGAGGAAAGAGTGCTCGAAAGCGATGCTCTTGCTCTGTATGGCTTGCAGATGTGTAGGTAGCAGCACACCAATGCCTTGCAGTATCAGTAGACCAGAATCGAGCAAGCGATGTGTCTCCGTCAAAGTCAATAACGACAACGTTTGAACCTACCGAATTTTCAGCTTTACGATGCCTGCCTTGAAAGTGCGTTGCACACCATCCATATCCTTGCTGAACCCATCCAAGTAACCATTCAATCGTCTCATTAATATTTTGCCAATCACGGGCAGGTTTAGTTTGTTTGTTCTTGCAATTCTTGTTGACTGCAATCCGTAGTTTCATTATCTATTTCATGAAATTGTTGACAACGTTTTAGAAAACGTGATTCGTGGAGAGCTAGTTGATCTCCATCGATAAATATCCCCTGCGTTGTTTCAGGTGTAGTCACAATAATAAGTGCTACATCACAAAGAAAACCCGTTCGCTCATTCAACGCGTACCTGTAGGCCGCCATTTGCTGAGCGCACTTCGTATATTTGCGATAACCACCGAAACCAATGCGGTCACCACGATCGGGAAAAGTCGCACAGTAAGGAGCGTTACTAGTTTTAAAGTCAGCAATGACTCGTACACCACCGATTTCACCAATGAGATCAGGGCAACCAGCGTACCGGTGTTCGGTACTCCAAACATAAGCCACTTCTTTATCGTCGCTTCTAAGGTGATTCCAGTCAGGACGTAAAGGACGCTCTGACCAATGAATTGTATCAAACCAATCCAGATATGTCGAGATACCGTTCCAAAATTCTTGATATTGATCAGGTACATTTGGATCCAACCCTCGAAGATAATTTTCACAACCAAGGTGAATAGCCGAGCCGCGAGTAGATGCCTCCTCTAGCGCACCCGGATTATTCTTTTGCCATGTACGTAAACCTGCTTTAGATTTTTCTGATTCAGTAGCAGACAGTACAGTGGTTACACTTGGCATATAAATGCCGGAGCATAGATACTTTCTATGTCCGGCAGATGTTTGAATCCTATAAGGTTTATCAGTAGTCACTCTCTAGTTCCTGGTTCTCTTGATACGCTGAGCTGTAATCTGTAGTTGCGGTTTGTGTTTGAAAGAGCTGGTAAAGCTCTCCAACCAGTTGACCGACACCTTCCATAACTTGTCCCATAGCTACAACTTGATTAGAAAGTTGAGCGACTTCTTGACGTAGTGCAATGGTGTGATCCATCAGCGAGGGCGGACGAGTAATGGGAGCAGGTGCTTGTGCACCTTTTGCTCCTGCAACAAGTTGGTTGATACGCTCCTGCATTTCAGGAGGTAAATTTTGTAGTGAGTTTGTCATTAGAATTCAGTTTCAGGTTCTTCTTTTTTTGCAGCTTTAGTCGTAAGAACGGTGCTGCCACGTTTATCTACTCCACCAGCAGGTAGACCTTTTTCATCAACTTGCTTTCCATCAAAAGGATCTTTCCCTTCAAAGAAGTTAGGAAGCCATATGGAATCTTTCTCAGATGCCCATTGATCCACGATCTTCTGTGGAACTTTTCGCACCTTCGGTAAGATGCTGTATGAAGTTTCCAGACCAGCTCCCTTACGGCTAATCTTAATCGAGAAATTAGCGAGTCCATCTTCAGTCCATGTGTAGTCTTCAATTTCTTGCAAAATTTCAGTTAGCTGATCACGCAGAGATTTCTGCTCAATGAACAGGACTTCGAGACGGCCACGTGTAGCTGATGTTCCAACCCAAGCTAGAAACCTACGTGGTTTGACATAGGAGCCATCAATTTTTGGTCGATCCGGTTTGGACCAATCGGTTTCTCTGGCGAGATCATCAGGCTGACCAGGGTGGGTACGAGTAACCACGTAACCATTAAAACGAAGCTCGCCGTCGTTACCCCGAGATTCGCTTGCATATTGCCAACCCATGATTGCGTGGCCTGTCTCATAGCAGCCAAGTAGTCGAAACTCTTCACTTTCACCGTCTTTGAGGCTGCTTGGTTTCCAATAAGGCTGAGGTTCTTTAGTTTCAATTTTATCTTTGTTTTGTTGAAGTAATTCAGGAGGTAATACTTGCAATGTCATATCTAATTATCTAAGACATAACAACTATAAGTTGTACAATACTAAAATGTGAGCTTATGAATCATGCGTTTAGCTGATATTTCTGGTGGTTTAATTGGTGCGCTTGGCATTGATCTTACTGACATAGTTATGAATGGTGGTTTGCTTGGGGCAGCTACAGGAAGGAAAGCAGGCGGCTTGAAGGATTTTCTTTATCGACTAGAAGACAAGAGTGAAAATAAACAAATGCCTTACTATCCTGGACAGGATAATGGTGGATTGATGAAGTTGCCATATTATCCAGGTACACAAAAAAATCAGCGACCGCATGGATTCGCTGACTTTGATGGAAACTATGATCCTACGTTTGATATTCCTGGTGGTCCTATTACGTCTGAGGAAATGCAACGCATAAACCAAATGTATCCTATTGGAAATATTGGTAAATAGGAGCATCCCAGCCAGGTAGATTTTTAGCTAGGTGAATCTCTCGATCAATAATCCGGCGTTGGATCAACCTCTGTGTAACCCGCCGCTGAACCGTTCGTTTGTGGATTCCTGCTAGTTTTTTCTCGATCTTTTCGAGTCGTAAAATCAGATGCGACAATGGCTCGATAAGGGCTGTCATTGTCATCCTTGCGATATTCGCGGAGGTAGCCTTGCACGCAGATAGGCCGTCCTTTACGGATTCGATCTGTAAGTTTTTTCTTTCTAGATTCATGAGTTTCAAGGAATAGCCATGTAACAATGTCAGAATTGTCAAGCGAAGTTCCGATTTTTACTGCTACTTGATTGTTCTTACGCTCTTTAATTTCATCAGCTGCAAAGAATGCATTGCCCAATACAACCTGATTACAGTAAACAGAATCAGGAATGCCAGGTTCAATAGTGGTGATAATCAAATCAAGGGGCTTGCTTGTGTCATCAGAGAACACAAGGTTGCCAGTGATCAGTGCTCTTGTGCCTGGCTTCCAATCTTTGAAGAGTGAAAGCTTTGCTCCTTCGCGGTCATAGCAGAGGACTCTAAGTTTGACCTCTGAAGAGCCACTACCAGAGGGCACAGCAGCATCAGCACCGCGATAGTCAAGCCCGTAAGCATTAATCGGATCTGATATAAAGGATCGTAATTCAATCGTTGCAGCAATAAAGTTCATTATGACTGTTTAGTTTTTCCAGTCTTTATATTAAGCGTCAGTCCCACATTGCGCGAGCAACAGTAGGAACTTGATCCGCAAGAATATCTCCAATGGCTCTAGCAATTTGCATATGTTCTCGTTGTGTACCATTGTCAGCTCTCAAGTCCACATAGTGGAGCCAGCTACGAATCGTCCCAGACATATATAAACGAGTTGCTGTACTCATAGGAAGTACTGAACGTGCACATTCTTTTGCCACCCCATTGTCCAGCATACTGTTATAAATATCCATAGCACTCCGATAATGATTATCAATCTGCTGTTGGAGGAACTCAACTTTTTCTTCAGGCAAGTCGTCAATACTGTTTTGCCTGTTCTTCATATCTTGACGGCGAAGATCAGGGACATTTATTTCTGTCGCAACCGCATAGCGTTGACTGAACTCTTGAAATGAGAAGGATCTGTGACGCAGGATTTGCGGAGCAATAGCGCGTGTAGTCTTAATCTCGATGCACATGGATGCCATTTCAAACGGGCTCCAGTGCTTGTGTTTGATGAGATATCGGATGAGTTTTTCGACATTGGGGTTATCCTCGTTTGCTGGATTTGAAACGCGAGCAATTTTCCCAATGAGTTGTTCTGCATCAGGAGTTACCCACACAAGTTTAGCGGTGTGCATTAATTTTGCGAAAAGTGTTTAATGTGTAAAGCTTTGAGCTGTTTGATTGTGAGTTTATTTATTTTGTCTTCGATACGTGCAAGGAGCTCTGAAATGTGATCACTCTTTGTCTTTGCTTTTGATTTTGCCATATAATTTTGGTTTAATCCGGCCATAACCAGATTCTATTGAATGAATTGTATTATCTTTGCCTAACTTGTCATAATATTCATCAAATATATCAGTTTTAGAGTAAGCTCTCACAGCATCAAACTGACGTTCACCATCTTTTGTGAAGGTAATAATGTGAACATCAGTAGGAAGATCCTTGTCATCGAAGGTATCAGGACAGATACCTTCTTCAATGATCTGGATTTTAGTAGGCATGTATTAATAAATTATGCGTATTGAGGCAGGTTGACGCTACTGGTTTCAAAAAACGCAGGCATACGTGATGCTCTTGTTTCAATTAATTTCTCAGCTTTGCCTTTTGAGTACAAAGAATCTGAACTTGAAAGCCAGAAGTTGCTGGAGAGGTGCCTGTGATCAGCTTCCCCTTTAAGGGACTGAAGGCACCACGCAACCGTAGCGCGGCGGAGATTGTTGAGGGTTTTGTCAGATTTAAGTCCAAGCTGCTCACATACAAGCGTGTTAGCCGCCACGTGGGTCTGCTCGTCTCGTGAAATATCTGCGGAAGTTGTCCTCAATCCTGTATCTCCGAGGAATCGAAAAATTGGAAGCAAGACAAAAAAGACAGAACGCTCAAGAACTACAGCTTTAAGTACAGGGTGCCGATCTAATTCAAGCCATGTTTTACAGATGTGTGCTGCTTCTGTCTCGAATTTAGTAGGTACTTTATGCACTTCTGCCGCAAAGTTAAGGGCAAGATCATGTTTGATTTCATCTTCTACATTACTTTCCAGCAGCTCCTTGCATCCTTTTACGTCAGGCAGATCTCCTTTCATGGCGTCTTGAATAAAGTCACCAACAGGGATTTCCAAGCAACGTAAAGAGAGTGCTCGTTGGATGACTTCTTCGCCGCCATCTAAAAGTTTTCCAGCGTCAACTTGGACAGGAGTCCAGGTACGCTTGCGTTCATGGAGGTGGATGTAAGGAGTTTCGGCTTTCATTGGTATAAATAATAGGTTTATTCAGCACAGCCAACACAGGCTGAGGGGTCATTGAACAGGTCAATAATTTCATCGTGAGACTCATCTTGGAAACCAAACATGGTTCCAAAGTCGCCATCTAGAGCAGCTAGAGCATCATCTTTAGCCTGTGTATTCTGCATTACCTGCAATGAATAGTAAAGGCTTGTTTGAGGCGATTTAAGCCACTCATTAATGAATGCTTCGTCATAGGTCACAACGTCACTCCAAGAGTTAAAACTGTAACCATGCGCAAGTTGAGTGTCTTGCAGAATACTCATGATGCCATCAACAGTACGCTTATAGGAATCCCATCCGACTTCTTCAGCCGTTTCAACATTCCCGTAGTCATACTGTTGGACACCAAAGGTTGAGCTGTCCCTATCAACTGTGCGCCCGATCGGTGGTGCGATTTCGGGGGCTGTCGTATAGCCTGCTCGATCTGTATAACGATAAGAACAAGATGCGGTAGGAGCGATAGCAAAAGCTCGATCCATGTTATTCAGCCGTGCAATAGCAGCAGCTGATTTAATACCTTCATCGATTGCTTTTACAATTTTAGATGCGGCACGAGTCACGGGTTTTTCTGGGAAGCTGCCTGTGTGTAAATCCAGTGCGTCAGCAAATTCTGCATAGGTAACCCCTTCTAATGAAAGAAGATTCGCGAGGCCAAGCATGCCCAAACCAACTTGACGATCTACTTCAGGTGCAAGATATTCACCACTGCGATCTACGTCAGTTTTACCATGGAGTTCAATAAGCTCATTCATGCCGTCGACAAATGCTTGTGGAATTTCTTCTACTTCACATGCGGCTAAATTAATGTGCTCAAGTAAACAAGTCGCCCGGCTCTCAATAAAAACCTCTAGGCAGACATTCGCGTAAATTCTGCGTCCATGTTGATTCCAACGAACTTTTGCAAGCCAGATATCGCCACGTGCAATACCTGCAAGTACGGCATTCTTAACTTCATCAGTAGATTGATCCCACATTTCTTGTGTGAGGTTGATACAACGTTTTGCCCAAGGCAAATCGCTGCGTGGAGTTTCTACAAACTCAAGAACATCCGGGTGAGAGAGATCAAGGTGAAGAACCACAGCGCCGTTTTTGTATACGCCACCTCTACGCAGTTGTTCATTCAAGCACGAGTAGATTTTGCCGAAAGATACGGGGCCGCTTGCAACAAGACCTTTACCATTTTCGGATCCTCTTGCACACAAGCCAGATAAGTGGACTGCCACACCTGCTCCATATCGCAGTGCGTGGCTTACAAACCTCCAAGACGCTTCAAGACCGTTTGGCCCTTCCATCGAATCAGTTGGTTTGAAAATTGTGCAGCTGACAGGCAATCGGTTACTGGGATTGTCAATCCAGCTCTGGACACGACCTGTGCGGGCAATTGCTTTGTTACTCATTTGTGATTATCTTTTAGTAGAAACTTTGGGAACACAGACACTAAGATCTGGCTTTTGATAGTTTGGACCTTTTAGAACCTTGCCATCTTCTCTGAAGATTGCTTGTCCGTTTTCATCTAGTTTACTCATATTAGAGTCGAATACACGAACCATTGCCTCATCCAAATCAATGTTGAATGCTGCTGCAAGTTGATAGCAAACAAAAACCAGATCAGACAGTTCTTTGACAAGGTTTACTCGCTTATCTATATCGTCAGGATTATCCATCAGATCTTCTGCAGCATCAAACAATTCGCAAGCTTCTTCTTCTATAAGATCAAGTTGCATATCCCACAGCCTTTTTTTAATAAAGCCGCAACTGGCAATATTATCTAGGCATTCCTGCCCAAAAGTTTTACGGAAAATCCGTGCATGATCACCGAGATTCATTTTATATATGCGCGTTTATTTACTGTAATTACTTCGAGAATCTATTTATCTCGAAGCGTAATCCTACCACGAGATAGGTCAAATGGAGAGAGTTCAATAGTGACTCTGTCTCCAACAAGTAGCTGAATTTTTCTTGTAATTAATCGACCTGAAGCACGGCATAGACAGTGATGTCCTTGCGGTTCATCAAGTTCTACATTGAAATATCCGTTACCACTTTCTTTAAAAATAGTTCCTTTAGCTTCAATTACGTTTGCTTTTTTACTCATTCTTTCTAAAAATATGTGTGTACTCTTTTTCAATTGTCATTAGAAACCAATAGGCTTTGCTTTGTTACGTTTATTTTTTATTTTTTTGGGAACTGTTACCAAACAAGATGGAGCTATTGATATAAGCTCATCATCAGATTTTTTAAGTAGCATGTCGCAGATACGGTCAATTGCCATGGCGTAAATGCCGGGCTTAGACACATTTGAAAGGAAGTGATTTGCTAAGTCGTAGCAAAATTCCTCGCGTTCGCTATCAGTCATGCTTCAAAGTATTTGTTCAGGACATCAATACGTTCTGTTTGTTCAGCAATTACATCAAGTTGTTCTTGGATTGCAGCCATTACATTTGGATGCTCGCCAATACCAACAGGATTGTGGAGATAAACTTCTACATTCATCCGAGCTGTTTCAATAGAACCACGTGCATCCGCTTCAAGTGCATCAAGGATATTTTTTCTCAGATTGCAAGACATAATTATTCAGGGTGTGCGTAGGTATAAGCGTCGAGAGTTGCTTGTAAATGTTCGATGATGTTGTTAGCACCAACAAATCGTTCTACGGATTCTTCTTCTAGGTCACAGAACTCGTAGCCGTCTTCTTCAGAAAAGTCGCATTGGACCGTTTCATGGACGACAACAAGCGTTGGTGTGAGTTCCACCGATAACTCCTCCGCAAGCGCCGTACGCTGGCCTGAGGGCGTCTTAAGAGGTACAAAGTCAAGCTCAGCCTGCTCGTCATTTGTGAGAGTTTTAATGTGATCCTTGAGGCGATCACAAGGAGCACACTTGTCTTGTGAAAATACATAAAGGTGATACTGTTTCATCATTCTTAAGAAGATAGTTTGAATAGCTCTGAATTAAGTCTGTCTAAAATGTCGTCCCAAATAACAGTGTCCTGTGTTTGGGCTTGAGTATTTTTTTGTTCTTCTACAAGTTCAATGAGCGCTTCAATTTGCCAAAGTTGTAAATGCATGACCGTTCTGCATGTTAAGCAGGTGAACCATCAGTAAAATAAAAGCCACCTGCACAGTTCACTTCATTAGATGTTACTACATGTCGAGTGTGTTGATAACATCTCATGCCTGAGTGATATGAAATCATGACAGGATTGCCAACATCTACTGTGTCAAGTGTGCTGCACATAATCAGGCGCACTTGATTTTCTTTGCGCTTGTACTGAACTTCAGCGTCATAGCAAAGGTGTGGCACAAGTTCACCTTTTTCAGGGTGCATAACTTGTCGCATTGTGGGTTTGGAAACTGCAATAGCTTCCATCTCAGATTGAGTGTGTTTCATCAATCGTTAAACATTGGTTGGGGTTTACAGCTAACAATTCTTTTGGCATCTGGACAGAGCTCAAATAAATTATTCATTGCTGTTCTTGCATCAACAGAGGTGACTACAAAATCTTGTTGGTCACCTTCTTTATCTATGTATTTAATGTCGTAATCAATCGTCATTTGCTAGCTTTTCAATCTCAATGTGGTCAGAACATGTATCATCATTATGCAGATCAATCATGTCTGTATCTGTTTTCTTCAAGATATTTTCAAACAGTTTGTCTAAGAATTCTTGATTTTCTTTTGTGATTTTCATTTGCTTAATTCGATTTTTACTTCAGGCAGATACTTCTTCTCAGCAAGATAGAGTTCGACTTCTTTTCGTTGATCAGTAGTGAGGTAACCAAACATAAGGTTGAGTATTTGGTTGATATAAAACGTAGGAGCTTCTGGTGAGTCTTGGGCCAGTGCTGCGTGGCACAGGCATACGACATCGAGGAAGTCATAGTCATTAGCAATTACTGTTCCTGACATTGGATTAGTTCGAGATAGTCTTTTGGATTGGCTACAAAATGATCAAGCATGACAAGAAGGCTTGCCACACTTGTATCTTTTGTTTGGATCGGCAGGTTTAAGAGGACTGAAGTCAAATACCTACGTGTTGTTTGGAGCTGAGCAATTGAGTCAATGCTCATTTAGGTTCATCCGAAGTTTCTGTTAAATCAATAGTGTTATCAACTTCAGTCGCGTACTGCTTTACGTATGCATCAATGTAATTACAAAGAACATCTACGTTGAAAGCTTCATCACTATTCATATGATCAGATACTTCGAAAAGTTGATCTTCAGAAATATGTGGATATCTGTCTGTCAAATAAGTGACAACATCAATAATTAAATATCCTTCAAGACTATCATCATCATCATCTTCGTCGTCATCGTCTTCGTAATCTTCATCATCATTTTCATCAACCTTACCTAAGTCAACATTTGGGTCGTCTTCAGCAAGCTGATAGACCCAATCATCAATTTGGTTATAGATACTATCTAAATCAAAGTCTTCGTCATTCTGACAAAGAGTCCACACTGATGTTCTGTTTTTTAAGGTGAGGGTTGGCCAATTCTCAATGAGATATTCATTGACATCTACATTGATGTTTGGATCATATGCATCATTATCTTCATAAGTAAGAGCTCGTCGCTCTGAAGTAGCACCCATCAGAAAAGCTCCTCGTTATTGTTATCGTCAATTTTTACTTCGTTTACTGTAATTGTCTCTTCAGTAGATGGTGTGATCGCGTGACTAAGAATAGACACAGAATCGCGCATGATGGCTTCTACTTTTTTGTTGTCACGATCAGTACGTGCTTCTTTGAGTTGCTCATACATATCAGTGTCAGACATCTTGAGATCGCCTGAACGAATAGCAGCAAAGCAAGGCTTCATTTTAGATGTACCTTTCCAAGTATCTAGTGTCAGTGCCAATTCAATGTTGCCTGTACCATAGGCTCCCATCAGTCCAGTGAGAACGCACTGGGACCAAAGAGTAGTCAAACCTGAAGTAACAAGAATGACAGTACCTGAGTTGGTAGTCAGGAAAAGATTGAGCTTGGTTGATTTGAATGTGCCAACATCTTCTGCAACATTGATACCAGTAAGCTTGACATTGCCAAGGCGAGTTAGTGGCTTGCCAGAAGTTGGAATAGTGAGGGCAACTGGCTCTTGGTCATCGCCGCGATACATAAAGAACACAGCATCGCTGTCTTTGTTGACACCGACGCCAAACATCATGCTGACATCAGATTGCTGACCACCAGCAACCAGATCAGAAACAATTGCAGTGTTGTCTTGAAGAATAGTCATGAGAATGTGTAAATTTAACTGTTGCCTAAAAGGCATTGAGAACTAGAGCCGCTGCTAAGCGGCATTTGTTTTATAGATTTCGGGCAGGGTCTAAACTTTTTAGACGCGATATCTCATTAGAGATTAATGCTGCCATATTTTCAAGAACATCTAGTCGGTCTTTGTAATGTGTATTGCACATAGGTACTACGTAGTCTACGCATGCTTGCGCAATTTCTTTTGTTGTATATCCCATTAAGCAGTTGCTGCCAGTTCGCCGTTTAATTCAGCAAGTTTGGCAGAAGCTAAACATTCAATACATGTCCAAGCCAATTGGCCAGATACTTGTTCTTTGTCGCAAAAATATTCAATTGTGTCTTCAATGATCTCTGTGAGTTCGTTGAGTTGGTTTTTTGATATATGCATTCTTAGCGAATTTGAAGTATGGGCTGATTAACCCATGACATAAATATAGCCGCCAATCGGCGGCCATGTATATATCATTAGTGACACTTAAGGAAGTTTATCGGTTACATCCTTCTTCCCCTTCTTACTCTTGCTCTCCGCATTGGCATTCTTGCTCTACGCATTGCCCCTCCTGCTCTACGCCTTGCCATATTTGCTGCACGCTTTGCCATCCTTGACGCACGCTTTGCCTTCCGTTCTAATTTACGTCCTGCTTTTGCCACTCTGCGTAATCGCATCTTCTGAGACCCAGGACTCGCGATTTTGTTTGTATTCATTGCCATGCCCATGCCCATGCCCATGCCACGCATTCCGGGTCTCCGTGGTCCCCTGACTGGTA
>Ga0098042_1000281_pt1 | contig 19820 bp, 26 predicted proteins | sample 9_EtaG_FD_75066 | JGI IMG/M metagenome (GOLD analysis project Ga0098042, IMG submission 75066) | Marine viral communities from the Subarctic Pacific Ocean - 9_ETSP_OMZ_AT15188 metaG | ecosystem: Environmental > Aquatic > Marine > Oceanic | place: Pacific Ocean | collected 2015-01-10
CTGTGTTTGTTTCGTTCATCTGTTCCCAATTGCTATGCTTGGCTGCAAATTCTTCACTAACTCCGTTTACTGTTTTATCTGGTCTGTTCTTAAACTCTTCATAACTTTTAAATATTTTAGTTGCCATTGGTTTAATCCTCAATATTGTTTAACTATATTTAGCATAACATGTTTTCAAAATAAGTAAACTACTTTTTGTACCTTCTGCCAAAATACCCCTCGGCTTTTAGAGGTAAAGTCTCTGCCCATGGCGGGTTTTTAGTCATAATAGCTATTTGCTCGTCTAAAGTCTGAGGACTCTGTGTTTCGCATATTATTTCATCGTGTACATGCGCCACTGTTTCATATCCCGCAGCATGGAGGTTATTTAAAGCATTAACCAACAAGTCCCTACTAGTAGCTTGGCAAATATTCTCACAAAGTTTGCCCCCGTAGGTGCTGCTGTCTACCCATTTACGCATTATTTCAGCTTTAAAATATATCTTGTCCCATCCATCATTAACTATCCTAGCCTTTGGGTAGCATAAATTCCTACCGCTGGGGAGCTTACAATATAGGTTCTGACCTATTACCTTGTATATGACTCTACCGTTGGGAGTGCCCCCTACCACGAAAGCCTTACCTCTGTACCTTAGAGCGTCTTTAGCGGCTTTATCTAAAGCACGCCATAATATCGCGTTCTTGTAATACGTTTCGCGGTATTTATGTACATAAAATTCTGCTTCTTCAAGAGTTATACCTAATTTATATATACCGTTTGCAGTTTCATGAAAGGTCTTATGCCCCATTTGATACCCACACCCTAATATAATAACTTTCCCTACGTGACGTTGTGAAGTGGTTACATCTTCATAAGGTACATTAAATAGAGAAGATGCCATAACTTTATACTGATCTGTATTATCCCTAAAACCCTGCAACGTGGCTTCATCGTTGGCATACCAGGCTAATACCCTGTTTTCTATACTAGCATAATCCGCTACCGATAGACGTTTGCCTTTGGGAGCTATAATTGCTTGTCTTAGACCATTACTAAGAGTCTTTAATGTATCTACCTTAAAGTAATTAAAATACTCGCTTTTAACAGCTTTTATTGCGTCTATTGTACCCTCTATTAGCTGTGTGCCTTTTGGGAAGTTCTGGATTTGTATCAATCTGCCTGCAAAACGCCCAGTTCTAGTAGCTCCCATGAATTGGATAGTGCCCCTTACCCTGCCATCGATACAAGCTGCCTCTAGCATCTTTTTATACTTGGCTACACTAGCAAGACCTAGCTCTTGGCGTATTCTTAAAGCTCTCTCAGTCTTAGGTGTTAGATCTTTACACGCACTAGCAAGACCTAGCTCTCGGCGTATTCTTAAAGCTCTCTCAGTCTTAGGTGTTAGATCTTTACACGCATTAACATTATTTAGCTTATTATGGACGGTTTCTTTTTTTAAATCAGGGATATACGTCCCTTGGGAAGATAGCCATATTAAGAATTTAGCCGTCTGTTTAACTGAGGTAACTTCCCCATTCGTAAGCTCGCTAAACTCTTTTAGTAAAGACTCCTCATGTTTTGCCATAAGCTTTATAGCGCCTTGTGCCATTTCAACATCGATATTTAAGCCTTTTGAGTTTATAAGGCTGTCTAACTCCCAAGCTTTTTGTTCTGCTTCTGGTAAGTTTTGTCTCGGTAGAGCCTTAACAATGGCTTGCTGCGCTCTAACATCCTGGTCACAATAGTCCACGAACTCATTAAATTTGATAGGGTCATCCGTAGGTAATATCCTTATACGCGGGTCATTTTTTGTGGGTTTTCTAGGTTTACTGAATCTATTTATTAAAAGAGTACCTTTAACGTCTTTCAAATGTTCGATAGGAAGCCCTAAAGACTTTCCACAGCGTTTTAAAGCTGCTCCACAACGTTCTAATGATAGTGGGTAGCTAAAGTAAGCTGCGATAGCCATATCATCTATCCATTGGTGTATCGCTACTGGAGGCCAGTTCAACCTCTTTACGGCCACTAACTCCCATATAGCCCTTTCAAAATTAGCGTTCCATGCCCTTAATTTACATCCATTGTTTATCAATTTAACTAGTTCAATAGGTAGGGGCATGCTTATATCTGGCCTTATATGCCTTAACTCCCCGTTTACCGATCTAACTATTTCAACAGAGGAGGTCATGTTTGTATCTTGCCTTATATGCCTTACCTCGCCATTGTTGACGCTGTAACTCATGCAAAGTATCTCAGTGCTTGGGTGTTCTGCGTACTTCCAAACACCCACTTTTGTTAAATCTGTCTCGCTGTAAGTCTCGAAATCTATACTAATCTCTACCATATTTTTTGCTCCCTATACTAAAAAGGTGCTTGACGCACCTAGTATGGTTAATTATTTATATACTTATTTATTATTCTTAGGGTTTATACACCAAAATCCTCCTCAGTGATCTCAGAAGTTACTCCTTCAAACTCATTCGCGGATACAGCACCTTCACCTAACGGGTCGTCGTGCCTTAGAAACATTAACGCCCTTACTGAACTGCTTATGAAAGCCTTGCCGCCCAATTTTGCTGCAGCTGCATCAGCTTTAGTTTTGCCGTATAGGTCTAGGCTTACAGCTACCCTAGCTCCTGCGTATAGGTACCTAGGTGCCTCTTCCGCATCCAAAATTTTTAGCTCAGATGGGGACGGTTTTATGTAGCACTTTATAGGATTTTTATGCGATGATCTTACAAAGTACTGGTTAAAAGTGTTCTCATACTCTGGGTCATCGCCTTTACGCTCTACATAATCACTTAACGCACTACCTTGAGGTATTTTATCCCCGAAAACCTCTTTTAAGAGTATTTGTTTTTGTTGGCGTAGTTTATCTAATTGACCCTCGTCCAACACAACTTGTACCCAATATTTCTCTATTCCAGATTGTTCCTGCGCCTTAGGCTTGAATATGTTACTAACTAGTCTGCCTGTTACGGTTACTTTACCCATGATTCTATTCTCCTGTTTCTTAGTTTCTTAGTTTCTTAGTTTCTTAGTTTCTTAGTTTCTTAGTTTCTTAGTTTCAAAGTATTCCTTGATTCTAAGGGTTATATCCCAAAACATTTTGGGAATCTTTTTTTTAGCTAATGGATTTAATCTTGTAATACCATTTTGCTGTTTAACTATAACTAGTATACCACAATTTCAACATAAGTAAATACTTAATTTGAAATATTTTTAATAAAAATTTAACCTCCTAAATCAGTTGCAAATCTGTAGATTCTAATTTCATACGTAGTATATTATTTTTTGTATTAGCCATACAGTTCTTATATCGCTTATTATGGCGCTTTTTAGCACTTTGACTCAACCGTAAAGCTTGTCTACTTGGAGGAATCCACATACCTTTATCTTTAAGTACCTCTGATATATGTGCCTTTTTAATTTTTATACGGTAATATACCCCACCATAAGATATATTGATTCCCAGAGTCCTTGTTAAGTAGTCATATATCTCTTGGATAGATTTGAATTTACACCCTTCTACTACGTAACTCATGTCTTTATTCCTCCTTTTGTTGTTTAACTGCGTTTATTCTATTTATACCAACTAGGCAAAGTTTCTAGGCTAGTTGCATTTTTAAACATACTATCCATATTTTCAACTTCTCGAGTATCCCACTTGTTAATATCTTGATTGAAGGCAGTTGCACCACGAAACATACCACGCATATAAGTGACGTTACTAACATCCCAGTCACCAATAGGTTGGTTGAAGCTAGTTGCCTCATTAAACATACCGCGCATATTAGTTACATTTTTAATATCCCAGTCACCAATAGGTTGGTTGAAGTTAGTTGCCCTGTAAAACATACACTCCATATCTTCAACGTTTTGAGTATCCCACTTGTTAATATCTTGATTGAAGGCAGTTGCACGACGAAACACACCATACATATTAGTGACATGTTTAGTATCCCAGTTACCAATAGGTTGATTGAAGCTAGTTGCACCCAAGAACATACGCTCCATATTAGTGACGTTGCTAGTATCCCAGTCACCAATAGGTTGGTTGAAGCTAGTTGCCCTGTTAAACATACTCTCCATATAAGTGACGTTGCTAGTATCCCAGTCACCAATAGGCTGATTGAAGCTAGATGCACCACGAAACATACCCCGCATATCATTGACATTGCTAACGTCCCAGTCACCAATAGGTTGGTTGAAGCTAGATGCACCACGAAACATACCCCGCATATCATTGACATTGCTAACGTCCCAGTCACCAATAGGTTGGTTGAAGCTAGTTGCGCCACTAAACATACCCCACATATTAGTGACATGTTTAGTATCCCATTCGCTAATGTCACCATTAAAATCTGAATTATGAAACAAAAAACTCATATCAGTAATTTGACTGGTATCGATGTGATTAAAATCGCAATCGTAACCCTTTTCAAGTACTTCTTTCTTTATTATTTCTTGTAAATGCTGTCTATTTTTAGCTACTATTTTATTACTCATTGATTTAATCCTTATTTCTTGTAAATGCTGTCTATTTTTAGCTACTATTTTATTACTCATTGATTTAATCCTTATTTATTGTTTAACTGTAATTAGAATAACACATTTTCAAATTAAGTAAACAGTTATCTAAATTTTTTTTGAGTTTTTTTTAAATATCCTTAAAATCATCTTCTATAGGGGTCATGTCTACTTTTTCACCTTTATCGCTCTCATGTGCAGCTTTTAAGCGACCTGAACGCTTATGCACTAACTTCCCACATTCACTGTTAAACTTCTTCCTACCTAATAATGTTTCTATAGAAGTTAGAGACTTAATGCTAGTTGTGTATAATTGGTCATGGGGTATAAGGGTCTTAAGATGACTTTCGACTTTTTGTGGGTCTATCCACGCACGACTGCCCCTTCCTCTTATAAGCTTAACCCCTTTTATCTGCCCCCCTTCTTTTAAGTTAGCTTCTGCCTGTTCAACTACAGCTTTTAAAAACCCCTCTATCAACCCTTTATGCTTTATTATATTGGCTATATCATCTTCCCCCAAAGTGCTAGGGTTAAGCTCCTTAAAGTCATCAGTTAGTAAAACTTGCTCCGTAAAACCTAATAAAGCCCTACATTTACTTTTAAATTTACAGTATTTACAAGCTACTTCACTAGGTTGATAACTAGGGTTTAATTCTACTTCTAGGGCTTTTTGTTTAGCATACTCTCCAAACTCTAGTAGCTGTTCTAAACTCAGAACCTCGGACTCTATATGGCTCTTAGTAGGTTGGCATATATGCAACTCAAATCTTACAGGCTCAGTAGGTAACTCTTTGGCTAGAGTCTGTAATGCCCCAAGAGCGTACAATCTTAATTGGCTGTTATTTTCTGCTGATACTATATTTCTACCTGTTTTTAAATCAATGACATGGAGAGTCCTAGTTTCTAGGTCATAGCTTATAAAGTCCGCATAGCCATACCCATCCGCCACCCATTGAGTGTAGAACACCTTCCTTTCTACAAAATTAAATTGGTAAGTGTACTCCTCCACATAATCTAAATATGTGCCAACACATCTTCGCATATCGATATCATTGCATGAACTTAAGTCATCTGTTCCTAACAGGCAGCCTTGTGCTAAGTCATGAGCTATTGTACCCATACGTGCTGCATCGGATACCTGGGGTTCATTTAAAGAACTCTCAGCAGCTACGCTAGCAGTGCATTGTAACCATCTATGAGACGATGATGCCCCTAATTTTGAATGTTGTACCACAGTACCCTCCCTTGTATATGTTTGCAGTATGTGCATTTGTGGCAGTGTTTGCATTTGGAGCAGTGTTTGCAGTGTTTGCTGTCTTTGCAGTCTTTGCAGTTGTTGCAGTGTTTGCAGTGTTTGCAGTCTTTGCAGTCATTGCAGTGGTCGCAGGCTTTGCAGAGGTAGCAGTTGAAGCAGTAGTTGCAATTGTCGCAATCACTGCAATTCCAACATCCTTTGTTTGTTTCGTTCATCTGTTCCCAATTATCAAACTTGGCTGCAAAGGCTTCACTAACTCCGTTTACGGTTTTATCTGGTCTGTTCTTAAAGCCTTTATAAGACTTAAATATTTGTGTTGTCATTGTTTATACCTTATTTTAATAAGTCTAAAAGATCACTTAAAAGTTTTATCCTATTTAACCTAGAGCCATACGTGAAGTGCGATTTTATGAGTTCGGATATATCGGATTTTAGGGTTTCATAATTTTTGCAATCTTTGCAATCGTTTTGGGTATCTTGGTGTTTAATGTACATGGTAAACCTCTTTGAGTACCCCGCAAGCTTTTGGATAGTCAGTTAAACAACAAAAGGACTCACCTATCTTTCAAGGTATTTGAGTTTTGCGGGATACATGGTTATTATCGCTTAACTGTTTACGTAAGTAAAGTTTTTATTGATTTTTATCAATATTTATGACGCGTTCATCAATTTCGCACATTTATCTATCTTACGTTTAACTTTCTTTTGCTCTTGGGGCTTTTTGTAGAAATCACTTTCTAAATTCTCAATTTTTTTATGCAGTGAGTATACTAGTGCCCATAGGTATATAGCCACTAAGCCCATTAGTATCAGTATTGTTCCTAAGATTGTACTCATATTAGTCTCTCCTTTTTATGTGTTTATTTCTTTTTTGGGCTGTCTATATCCGCCTTAGTTACGTAATCGATACATAAACCTGTTTTACTATCAAATCCAACAGCTTTTGTGCAATTTTCACAGTCTTTACTATCTATACAATATTCACAGTTACTACATTTTGTGCATTTTATACAGAAGTTGCAGGAGTAACATTCTTGACAGGATTGACATTTGTTTGATATCTCACACATGTAACAGTCCACGCAACCTACGATTCCGTCACATCTGCTACAGTGGTGTGAGTCTTTACCCTTGTTACAAAAACTACAAAAGCTACAATTACTGCTCAACTCACAGGAGTTACAGTATTCACATCCTCTACAATTGTTACAGTAGTAGCATATGTAACAATCCCAACAACCTGTATTTGTTTCGTTCATCTGTTCCCAATTGCTATGCTTGGCTGCAAATTCTTCACTAACTCCGTTTACTGTTTTATCTGATCTACTCTTAAAGTCTATATAACTTTTAAATATTTCAGTAGCCATATTAGTCTATCCTTTTTAAGTGTTTATTTCTTTTTATCTTGTCTTATCTTGTAGGCAGTCAATGCAGCACCAAATAGGATTAACAGCACTGGTATAATCCATACAAAACTTAGTGATGTAATTGCTAAGTTAACTACCTCTAATACGGCAACCAATAATGAAAACCCTACAAAGACAAAACCCACAAGAGTTAAAGCTGTCAATAGACAGGGTATGCTCTCTCGATCAGCAGTGAACACCAATTTAATCTCTTGGCATGCTACCTTAAAGGCTTCCTTAAATATATTCATAACATAGACTCCTTGTGTGTTTTATTATTTACTTTTTAAAATATGATTTTACTATAGCTAACCATAGTTGGTCTTTTACCTGCTGTTCAAAAGGTAGTGAGTTATAATCAACTAAACATGGATGCTGCTTGTTATCGGGGTCTTTAACTTTGCCATATGACCATCCGTCCGCTATTTTTTGCTTACACCAAGCACGATGTATATCTTCTGGGGAGCAGTCTTTATTTTTTAAAAAATAATTTATGCCATTAATTGAACTTTCTTTTTGCCAATCTTCGGCTAACCCCCAATGCTTCTGTGACTTATCGCCTATGGCCTCGCAATACGCCTTGTTTACCTCGTGGCAAACTCTAGCTATTTTAATTACTTCATCATTAGTAATAGCAAACTGCGGGCTAATGCTAGTATCAAATGTGCAATCGTCACCAGTTTCAAAAGTGCAATAGTCACCAGTTTTAAAAATGCAATCGTCACCAGTTTCAAAAGTGCAATAGTCACCAGTTTTAAAAGTGCAACTATTAAGCGTTTTAAAAATACAACCAGAACTAGTTGTAAAAGTACAATTAGAACCAGTTTTAAAAATGCAATCGTCACCAGTTTCAAAAGTGCAATAGTCACCAGTTTTAAAACTACAATTAGAACTAGTTGTAAAAGTACAATTAGAACCAGTTTTAAAAGTGCAATAGTCACCAGTTTTAAAAATGCAATCGTCACCAGTTTCAAAAGTGCAACTTTTACCAGTTTTAAAAGTGCAACTATTAAGCGTTTTAAAAATACAACCAGAACTAGTTGTAAAAGTACAATTAGAACCAGTTTCAAAAGTGCAACTTTTACCAGTTTCAAAAGTGCAATAGTCACCAGTTTTAAAACTACAATTAGAACTAGTTGTAAAAATGCAATTATTACCCATTGTAACAATGCAATAATCTTCACCATTAAAATCAATAACTAAATTATTTTCACTACTACTAAATGTTCTAGTTTCTTCACACCAGTAAAACTTATCTAAGTCTAATGGCTTACCATGTTGCAACACTCTCTTTTGAACTTCTAATTTATTCATTTTCTCTCACTCCTCTATATTTTTTGGAAACACTTTTTCTAAATCTGATAATGTTATATGCCCGCCGTTAGTCACCTTTACATAAAGGCTCAATAATATCTTATTTATATTCTCTCTAAGGTAAGTATATTGTTGCCTTTGGATATTGTGGTCTTCTAAAAGCTTTAAATAGTTATCTGCATTAACTTGAACGTTGTTTGCTTCATTGCTCATGATATTATCCTCGTTTGCTGTCTAACTAAGTTCTATTATAAACTGTTTTCAAATTAAGTAAACAAGTATTTAAATTTTTTTTGTTTTTATGGTTTATTGTAGTTGAGACTCTAGTCTCTGCCTTACTTCAGATAGTGTTACCGGTTTAACAAGTTTCCCATCTAAAAATATGACATCAAGAGCACCGCCTTCTTCTCCTTCTTCTGTTTGTTGATCATGTAGGATATATGTATTTCCCTCTTTAACAACCTTTAGTAAACCTTTTGCCGACTTTTTGGTGCCTGAGTCTGTTTTAGGGTCTTTAAAGATATCTCTGCGTTGCCCGTTCACAACACCACTGGTCGCTTTCATTGCAAATCCAAAGTTATCTCGTGTCGCATATTGATATGTATATGACCCTATCCCAAAAACCACGTTTGACGATGCAAACCCTTTTTGCTCTAATTTATGTAGTATTGCTTGAGCTCTTTCAAGAGTTATAGAGTCCCCATAAATAAGTCCAATATGTTCATCAAGCATTTTATAACCCTGTGCGGTTACAGAGCCCCCAAATATTTCCCATAAACATTCTATGGCACCTTTATTTTCAGGTGTACCTTTAGGAGCATTTTCATCACCAGCAACTATTTTCACAGGGTCGCCACTATCAGGTCTTATAACAACTTTACCATCACGTTTTAGAATATCATCTTTTAATATAGAGACATATTCAGTCACAACTTTCCAAAAATCCCAAGTGTCAGATACAATTGATACAATTCCATTCGGATAAAGATCATTTATCAACCTTCTGAATGTATTGATCTCACCATCTTTCATACCCATACACATAACAGAGTGTTCTGTTGCAGGAACTGAGCAGCCAATCATTTCAGACTCTGCATTAGCACCATAATAGTCTTCTGCTAAATCTATAGAAGGAACTGTATCAGTTCCTACAAATGACGTTAAATGGGCAACCCCGCTCATAACAGCGTCTTGTAGGCCAGACATCCCTCTAAAAGAAAAATCATGGGCTTGATACATTACTGATTCAATTGAAGAACCTGTTTTTTTAGCGTAACTGGTCAATAGTTTTTTATATTCAAAAGCAGTTGTTGCTGAAGTTGTAGGTTTCCATAGGTAACTAGATATGATAGTTTCTATATAGTTAGTAAGCCAAAAAAACTCAGGGTGTGTATTTACCACGGTTATAACAGGGACACCTATTGGAACACGAGTCCCTTCGGGTAAAGCTTTTATTTTTAATGGTAGGTATCCTAGGTCATGTAAAGCTTCTATGTGGTCAACATCTATAGCGTCTTTGCCTAAAGATGTATCCATTCTACGCTTATATTTAGATACTACTTCAATCTTAGGCTTAGCGAAAAAATTAGCACCCCAAGACTCAATTAGAAAATGTTTAATGAAGTATTGTAACCCAAAAAAGACAATTTTATTATCATACGTACCTTTAATTACTTTACCAAGCTTGGAACTGCGAGCAGTAAAGTTCGAGTATACCTCTGTAGTGCCTACTGGATATTGTTTGCGGTGGTCTGTTTTATAAAAATCTATTCCTGTTAGTGGATTAATTTTCATCGTCTTATTTCCTTATTTATAGTTTATAATTCAAAATTATTTTAGTTAACCAATAGATGATGTGCTGTCGCTTAATACTGTTAACATAGTGTCTTCATCATCAATATATTTACCTATTAAATGATAACAGTAAATATGTTTGAAGTTTTCTGAAAAGTTATTTAACCCTTTTGAGAATATGCCATGTGTAACATACAAATATATATTGTTAGCACCTTTCTCTTTTAAAACTTTTGCTAATTCTGTAAATGTTCTGCCTCCATCACAAATATCATCAAGTATAATACAATCTTTATTGCTTACGTTACCATGTAGTGTTGATGACTTAATATGACCTGTTTTAACATCTCTAACTTTAGTAGCACAAACTACTTCAGTTGATATCTCATCAGCTACATCTTTTACTTTTTCCATCGCACCTTTATCAGGTGAAATTAATACGCAGTTTTGCTCTTGTATATGCTGAACCAACATGCTGTTGGATAAAATAATATCTTTCATACTGATGATGTTACTATTATTAATCATATCAATTGTAACTTGAGAATGAGGGTCATATATAGTAACAGATGAACATTTTAAACTGTTAATTAAATCAGCCATTACCCTAAGGCTAAAGGACTCTCCATAATTGCAAACCCTATCCTGCCTCGCATACGGAAAGTAAGGGATCGTTAACTCTATTTTAGTTTCATTATTTATATTACGAACTGCATCAACAGTCATTAATAACTGCATGATAGAGTTAGAATCATGCAGCTTAGCCATAATATTTGTTACCCCATTAATCTCCACATGCTTGACTGTCACGTGACATTCACCCGCTGAAAAATTAAAACTCTTTACTTCTAACCCATTTACAAAAATTGTCATGTTACCCCCCGTTTGCTGTCTAACTAAGTTCTATTATAAACTGTTTTCAAATTAAGTAAACAAGTATTTAAATTTTTTTTGTTTTTATGGTTTATTATACCTCATAACTGCAAAAGCGGCTAAAATAAGGTAGACCGAAAACTGGCAAGATGCCCATATGTTATGGTAATAGTAACTAAAAACAAAAAGCTCAAAACTGTTAGTACCTATCCATATAGAAAAACCCCAAACAGCTAACTTTTTATAGTTTAATGATACTAAAAATGTAGCGAATATAGCAAAAGACGCTACAAAATACCCTATTATATTAACACTAAATGGTACCACCTTTTACCTCCTTTTATGTATAACTTGGTTTTCATTTCGATAAAATATTACAGACTTTTTGCTGTGTGGCATCATCTATTTTATGTATACTCATGCAGTTAAGTAATTGATCTGGGTAATCCCTTTGCACCCTAATGAAAAAATTAACCTCGTCATCCCTTAAATTTAATCTCCTAAGTTCTAGTTTTGTTAGTTCGATTGGGTCGTTCATATTCTTGTCTCCTTGTTTTAGTTTAATTAACAGTTTCAGTTGGTATATTCGTGCTTAAATAAAACACAAGTGTGCTAGTTAAAGTGTCATTAAGTTTAATTGTTACTCCAGTTTCTAGGGTCAACTCGCTTCCATGCTCTAATAACTCGATCGTTACCACTTTTGTTATATCTAAATAAAAATCTTTATCTAATTGTACAAACATAAATCTATGCCTTATAGTTTTCTAGCTTCTCAATGGTTGAAAGTCTACTCTTCATAGCTAAACACAGGTATCCATATTTAAATTTGTCATTACTTGGGGGATATCTAAACCACATGCTATCTCCTTAATTATAGTTAAAATTCATTTGCTTGTGATAAGCTTTCATATCTTATCATGTTATCTCTTAAATAGTCCTCTGGAGTTTTAGCACCTGAGTATAATTCTGAGACGCTAGAATCCCTAAAACGACTTTTATTAAACCAACATGATGTGACATCCTGTGCAGAGTCAAAAGCTTGTATATGGGCTGCAAAACGCTGTTTAAACTCCTCGGGCTTTGTATTCATGTGTGAAGGGCTTTTAAACCTTTCTATAACTTCTGCCAAGTGCGTAGGCAAAGTAAATTCTCTATTTAACCCATAATAACTACCAATTTTTACTTTTTGTCCTCCATAACCCATAAACTTTGTCACTTTACCATCAAACTGCTCGGCAATATCCGCTAAAAATTGAACATTTATTTTTTTATAACTTTCTACTTCCTTTATAGTTTTGTCTAATTTAGTTTCAATAGCTACTGCTGCTTGTTTTGGCATTGTTGGGTGTAGGTATGTAAGAACATTAAAAAACTGTCTAAAGTTATAAGGACTAACCTCATTATAGTTACTTTTCTCAGTATTTATAGTGATATTATATTGGGTGCATAAGTCTATAACACCATGTAGCGCTTTCTTATACATGCTACTAGCTGCCTCACTTCCTAGCATCATGAGTCTGTTTTCTAATGTTAATGATAATTTGCTTAATTTTACAGTTCTTTTTACTGCCATGTTGTTTGCTCCTTTTGTTGTTTAACTGTATTTTTGTGCTATAATATTAATTACATGACCACCTCAGTTTAAATACTCTTGGTGGTTTTTTAGTTTTAGTTGTCACCTCCTTTTGTTGTTTAACTATATTTTTTGTGTTATAATTGTTATTAACACGGCCACCTCAGTTTAAATACTCTTGGTGGCCATTTATTTTAAATCTTAAAAATACCTATAATATTTCTAATTAGACCCCCAGTCTGTTTGCCACGTATCTTTTTTCTGCAAAAACGTTCGTTGCAGTAGTAGCAGTCTTTACAGTGGTAGCAGTCTTTACAGTGGTAGCAGTCGTCACAGTAGTCGCAGTAGTCGCATTTGAAGCAGCCTATGCAATTCCAACAGCCAGTGTTTGTTTCATTCATCTGTTCCCAATTGCTATGCATGGCTGCAAATCCCGCACTAACTCCATTTATTGTTTTATCTGGTTTGTTCTTAAACTCTTCATAACTTTTAAATATTTGTGTTGTCATGGTTTACCTCTTGTGCATGTTCGGTTCTTAATAACTTTATAAATTTCAAATATTTTATTAGTATCTGCACTCACCTTCTAGGCTGTCACAGTCTTCTAGGTAGGCACAGTCTTCGCAATTTTTGCATTTGACGCAGTCTTCGCAGACATAGCATTTATAGCAGTCTTTACAGCCTTTACAGTATATGCAGTCTTTACAGTCTTTACAGCAATTGCATTTGTAGCAGTCATCGCAGTCTTTGCAGTATCCGCATTTTTGGCAGCCGTTGCATCTTTCGCACCCAAAGCAGTCATAGCAGCCGTCGCAGTCTTTGCAGTCTTTGCAATATTTGCATCCGTAGCAATTCCAACACCCTTTGTTTGTTTCGTTCATCTCTTGCCAATTGCTATGCTTGGCTGCAAACTCTTCACTAACTCCGTTTACTGTTCTATCTTTCCTATACTTGAACTCTTCATAACTTTTAAATATTTTAGTTGCCATTGTTTACCTCTTATTTATCTGTATGTGCCTGATCGCATATACAGTAAGCATTTATCGATATACATATAACAATAGTTACGTTGTACATTAAGACCCACACCATAAGAATAAAAATAGATTTAATAAAGATAAAGGGCAATAACACAAAACTACCGACCATAAATAAACACGACATTAATATTGTTTCTTGTAAAAACCTATTAAAATTTAAAATTGATCTGGTGGACAAGTCCGCTTTTCTAGCTACCTCACCTAATATATTACTCCTAAAGCCTATCAAGGCTATGACTACTATAAAATGTATTATTGGTGCGTTTTGTATCTCACTAAAATAATTAAATAGTAAATCACTATTAATAATATTAAACATGCCAATAAAACCGCATAGTAATGTGGGTACACATGCCGATGTTACTCTAACCCTTTTAGGTGTTAATGTCGCATTTTGCCAAAAACTTTTAACTATCATTTGAATTATTCCTTATCTGTGTTATACTTACCTTGAAACGCCCACCTCAGTTTAAATACTCTTGGTGGCCATTTATTTTAATTCATCAAATACAATGATAATTGCAAAAACATTAGTGAAGCTAAGATAATATTGAAGCCACACCAGTACCAAAAATAGAAGCTAAATAAAAGCAATTTTTAAGATCACCAAAACAATGTAATCCATGCTTACTAAAGTGAACAAAAAATACCCCTGCAAACATAAATGGGAAGAAAACTGTAAAATATACAAGACAAAGTCCTGTGATAGACATTAATAATTCTTCTACAATTTCATTTTTCATTATCATAACCCTCGATTATCATTTTACTTGCTCCTTACTTGTGTTATAATTGTTATTAACAGACCCGCCTCAGTTTAAATACTCTTGGCGGCTTTTTTATTTTAATTCATCAAAAATATTTACATGTATTAAATATACCAATGCTATTGCACCTCCACCAGTACCAAAAATACCTGCAAAAACAACAGTATTTTGAAGAGCATCACCGCAATGCAATCCACCTTTACTAAGAGATACGGCTAATATACCTATAAACATCACTAACAAGAAAACTGTAAAAAACGCCCCAAAAAATACAGCTACAAGTTTTAATAAGTCTTTTAATTTATCGTCTTTCATTCTTCTAACCCTCTCTTGTTCTTTTATTTGTTCGCTCATTTTTAACCTACCCCTACCAATTTTCTATATCACAATAATCAACTGTACCCATTGCTAAAGCATCATTAGCCGCGCCATCACTTATTTTAATAGCTTGCATATAATGCTTACGGTCTAAGTCACATAAATGGTTAGCGTAAGCTTGGCCAAGTGTTAAAGCTATTATTACTAATATTGCTATACGTTTCATGACTCTAAAGTTCCTTTTTTTAAATTACTATTTATGATACTATTTAATCTTTTTATAGCGCTTTTACAACTGTATTTACCTGATAGGAATATATCAGCGGGACAATATCCGCATTTCAGGTTTAATATGAGCCTAAAATGATAGTTATTTGTATTTTTTAGAGTAAACACAAGGTCAATATTGTCGGCTATATAATTACATATAACAGTGCGTAATAAGTTTAAGTTTTTAGTATACAAATCTTTTTTACTAATCGATTCACCATGGTATAGACCTTCGGCTATTCTTAAAGTATTCATCGTGTAGACTATACGCTCTTTCTGTTTTACTATTAAGTCTTTCATGACTCTAAAGCTCCCCTAAATTTACTAATATTTGCTCAATGTCATTGTCAAATAAATCATTGCATATTACTGTGCCTGCGTTTTTTCCGTATAGCTTTACGCATAATTCTAATACTTTATTGTCATCAATAGCCACCCATACAGAGGCAGGTTCGTCCATACCATCCTTATACCCTTGCACTGAATGTTCAATTTTATATTCCAAACCCTCAACAACTAAATCCTTAACTACCCCTTTTATAGCGTCTTCATATGTATGCTTGCTCATTGTTCTGATCTCCGTTTGTTGTTTAACTATGATTAGAATAACACATTTTCAAATTAAGTAAATAGGTATTTTTAACTTTTTTTCTGTTTATACCAACTCGGCGAAGCTTCTAGGATAGGTGCGCCCTCAAACATACCACGCATATCAGTAACACTTTTAACATCCCAGTCACCAATAGGTTGGTTGAAGCTAGTTGCGCCACTAAACATACCCCACATATTAGTGACATTTTTAACATCCCAACCACCGATAGGTTGGTTAAACGCAGTTGCATCACAAAACATACCACGCATATCAGTAACACTTTTAACATCCCAGTCGCCAATAGGTTGGTTAAACGCAGTTGCATCACAAAACATACCACGCATATCAGTAACACTTTTAACATCCCAGTCGCCAATAGGTTGGTTAAACGCAGTTGCATCACAAAACATACCCCACATATTAGTGACATTTTTAACATCCCAACCACCGATAGGTTGGTTAAACGCAGTTGCATCACAAAACATACCACGCATATTAGTAACACTTTTAACATCCCAGTCGCCAATAGGTTGGTTAAACGCAGTTGCCTCACAAAACATACCACGCATATCAGTAACACTTTTAACATCCCAGTCGCCAATAGGTTGGTTAAACGCAGTTGCATTACAAAACATACCTCCCATATCAGTAACACTTTTAACATCCCAGTCGCCAATAGGTTGGTTAAACGCAGTTGCATCACAAAACATACCACGCATATCAGTAACACTACTAGTATCCCATTCACTGATATCACCATTAAAATCTGAGCAATAAAATAAATAACTCATATCAGTAATTCGGCTAGTATCGATGTGATTTAGATCGCAGTTATTTCCTTTTGCAGATATCTCTTCTGTTATTAAATCTTTTAAATGCTGTTTATTATTAGCTACTATTTTAGTTGACATTGTTTTAATCCTTATTTGTTGTTTAACTATGATTAGAATAACACATTTTCAAATTAAGTAAATAGGTATTTTTAACTTTTTTTCTGTTTACCCATTAAGCAGCCCCCCACCGTTCTTCCTCTGTAAATCCCTTAAAAAATGATAAAGGTATTATGACGGACTCCTTGCGCTTATCCTTAAAAGAGTGGTGTAACTGCTTGCCCGCTTTACCTGAAAAATCTATCTTATTGGCTTCTACTATGAAACTGTTACGCAGCTCTTGGTTGAACATTTGACCTGATAGATTCTTGCTTGCATAATTATCTATATAATGGTCTTTAAAGTTCCTTTTAACTATATATAAGCATCTCCTCTTTATATCTACCACCGTCCCCGACTCCGTGAAGCCATTGTCTGCGTTGCCCTCAAAAGTATCAATCAATTCGTCTTTAGTAAGGTTGCTAAGTTCTGTTAAAAATTGATCTATAGACTTCTGCCCCATGTGGCTCACGTCTGTATATAAATCGGTTGCATACATTTTACGCAAGTTTGAAGTTATCTCCCTATCTAGTAAGAACCCAAGGAATAAGTCGGCACTGTTATATATGCAACTATATAACCTATCAAAATATTCTTTACTTTTCTTACGCTGCTCTAGGTTAAAGCTGCGTTCTGCCTTACTCCAGGTAGTAGTATCCATATTGCCAACTAAAGGGAAGTGGTTCTTAAGTTTCAACATTGTATAGCGTCTCTCCTCTACGCTTGCATCAACATCAACCACATGCTTATGGTTAGATGTGATTAAGTACCTTGTGCAGTCCTCCATCTCGTACCCGTCTACACCTTTACGCTCTATGTACCGCTGTTCCGAGGTTACTAAGCTGCGCATCTTAGCAGCGTCTTTTTTAGCTTGAAAGCTAACATCATCAAGTAACCCAAGTAAACAATTACTTAAGTTCGCGTTAAACCTACGTGTTAACATGTCATGCGGTAAGTTTTGCGCTGTCATGCCTAACATTGCTTTCAATAGTACAAATAAAGTAGATTTACCTAGCCCACGCTCAGCCGAATAAAGCACCAACGCAGTACCAGGTTTATTAGCGGGGTTCTGTACTATATCTGCTAACCAGTCAAGTACCCAAGTATTAGCCTTGTCGTCCTCACTACACACCACTTTATAAATATAGTCTAAAATGATGTCTAAATTATGCCTGCTTACCTCGTCATTATAATTAAAGTTAGGTGCTACCCCGTACCCATTAAATATATTAACTTTGTCACTCTCTGCAACAGGGTTAACCACTTTCTTAGCATACTTGTTATAAGGCTTAAAACAAAATCCGCTATATATCTTCAATGATCTGCTATGCTTAAATAAATATTTTATAGTGTCTATAGACTTTTTAGGGTTCTGGGGGTCTGCCAACTCTCCGCAATACCCTAAAAAGTTTTCTAAGGCTGTTCCGTAAGTTATGTTATAAAACTCTAAATAATGGTTTACTTTCTTTACTTCTCTGTTTAAATAATTATCCCACTCAAGTGTTCTGTTCTCTCTCTTTATAGGAAATACTAGTTCTATAACTTTTCCCTTAGCTATTACAAGCCCATATTTTAATATAAAGTCTATGGCTTCGTTAGGTGCGTTGATTCCCCGAATTTTTAATAACTCACTCCAGTTTAAAGGGTTTACTTCTTGCTCGTTATCGCTGGCCGCCTCAATAAATGACTCTAATTCCTCAAAGTCCTCTGCTAATTTATCCATAATAGCCTTGTCGTTCATCAAAGCAGCGTCTGCATGCACCGTGTTGCCGTTATGCTTAAAGTGTGTGTATAAGTCATAGGCAGTCCACTGTTTACACCCTTTGCTAACCAGATTGCTACGTAGGGGGTCAGTACTGTGATCACTTTGTAATAACTCTCCATCCTCGTAAAAGCGTATGCCATTCAATCCACTTCCCGCCCTATAAGTCCAACGCCCCTCGGGGTTTAATGGGTCATCTGGATTGTCGGGTGCGTATTCATCCCGTGGTGCGTACTTGTTCAATAACTCAGGGCATTTGTGTAATGCATTGTATGCACCACGAATCCCGCCCAACTCACTAGGACGCTTGCGCTCCATTATAGTTCTAGGCAACCCCGTGTTAATATCTAACCCTTTGTCATCTGTTGTAGGAGGTGTGTATAAATTAGCTGTTGTGTGCGTTTTTATAAAGTAGTCTTGACCTTTTAGTACTACAGGCTCAAACATGGCTCGGGCGGTGTCGATACTTGCCCCTTTGTCGAATAGGTCATAACCAAGCGCTTTCGCTATCTCATTGTAACATGCCTCATATACTTGTGGGGTGGTTACGTTACTCGCGCACGGTATCACCAACCTATATTTATAGTTTGCGAAATTAGGATTATGGCTTATACTGCTGTGCATTATATAGTTTATGTTTAAGTCGTTAGCAAGTGCATAGTGTACTTGTGCAGCGGTATCCTCGTTTGCATGGTCTATGTCAAATGTTAATAAGTTTCTAGCACTTACTTGGTCACGCCTACGCCTTGGTATACCTTCAACCTCGTTGTATATAGCACCAGACCAATAACACAACTTGCATTTTATGCTATTTGCGTCTTTCTTATCTAATTTTGAGTAAGCTTCGATATCTACGTCAAGCTTCTTAGGGTTACTAAAATAATCTATGAGTTCAGGTAATGTTGATTCTAGGTTTTTTACCTTATTAGAAGTAACCGCTTTACCAGTTGAAAATGTGAATTTATCCATTGTTTACTCCTTGTCTATGTTCGCAATCGTTGCAGATAAAACAGTATCTGCAGTCGGTGCAGTTGTAGCAGTTGTTGCAGTCGGTGCAGTGATAACAGTATCTGCAGTCGGTGCAGTTGTAGCAGTTGTGGCAGTTGTTACAATTATCGCATTTGTAGCAGTATTTGCATTTGTCGCAGTCGGTGCAGTTGTAGCAGTTGTGGCAGTTGTTACAATTATCGCATTTGTTGCATTTGTAGCAGCCATCGCAGTTGTAGCAGCCATCGCAGTTGTAGCAGTCGTTGCAGTGATAACAGTAGTTGCAATTGTCGCATTTGTGGCAGTTGTTGCATTTGTAGCAGCCGTTGCAGTTATTGCAGAAGTAGCAGTCGTTGCAGAAGTAGCAGTCGTTGCAGTCGGTGCAGTGATAACAGTAGTTGCAATTGTCGCATTTGTGGCAGTAGTTGCA
>Ga0098042_1000282_pt1 | contig 19799 bp, 20 predicted proteins | sample 9_EtaG_FD_75066 | JGI IMG/M metagenome (GOLD analysis project Ga0098042, IMG submission 75066) | Marine viral communities from the Subarctic Pacific Ocean - 9_ETSP_OMZ_AT15188 metaG | ecosystem: Environmental > Aquatic > Marine > Oceanic | place: Pacific Ocean | collected 2015-01-10
ATTAAAAATTATTTTATTTAAATTTAAATCTTTACAATAAGAATCAAACTTGCTAAAAATTTTATTTTGATAATGTTTTGTTAACCAAGATATTCCATCTACTTCTTTTCTTAAAGAGTAGACATTTTTGTTCATTCCATCCAGCAAATTGTTTATGGCTATTTTTTTTTCATCTAAACAAGATATATCAGCAACGGTTTTGTGTTGCTTTAAATATTCCATATCAAAGCTAAAATCAAAATCTGTATCTTTTTGTTTAGTTATATTTGGAGTTGAATCTGGCCACAAAAAAGAGAATCTCTCTAAATCGCTTACTTGTCTTTTTAATTTGTCATAATGTACTATATCATCCTTTTGTTTTATAATGTGTTTCCTGACGATATCGTTAGAGAGTAAATAAGTTTTAGCAAAAGAGCCGCCATCGAATGTTTTAAGTATTTCTGTATCACTTTCTTTGTAATACTTAGATATTTCTAGGTCTTTTATTCCTTTGTCTCGGATTAGCTCTAGACTGTTTGCTTGGTTTGTAAATATTTTTGATGGCTTATGATCATTTATTAAAAGCCTGGGTCCAGCAGGTAGACTCATAACTAACTCATTATATTCTATACCTATTTTTGATAGAAGATCTATGGTTTTGTCTCTGTATTTTTCGCTTCTTGCAGTTGTTAAAATTATCTTATGTCCTAAACTTTTAAGTTTACCTAAATTTTCAAAGCCCTGTATTGGTTTATTTGTTTCTATATCGCTTGTTGAATGGGGATCGTGATATATTAAAACTCCATCTATATCACAAAATATAGAACATTTTTTTCTGAGATTGTTTACATGATTCTCTAGCATTTTTACATCTCCATAAAAAGATGCGCTTTTGGTGCTAGTGACTTTTATTTTTTTATCTTGTTTTAAAAGTTCCTGCAAAGAATCAGAAACATATATGTGATGTTTTTTAAAATTGTTTTGTATGTCTTTAAAATAAATGCAACCAATTATGCCTTTTACATTGTAATCATCGCTTGAGATTCTTTCTTTCTCACAAATCATTTTTATGTTTAAGTCCTTGTCTAGCACAACCTTAGACCAGTTCATCCATTCGTCCTTAGTTATTTCCCAAGTTGGAATTATGCAATCATGCTCATTTTTCAAAGCATGTTTAAATATTTCATCCACATTTAAACTATGGTCGCAATCACAGACTATTGATTGGCCTTTAATGTCTGCTAGCATTATGCCGTTGCTTAGCGTTTGATATGGGCCTTTTGTTTTTTTAGGAATAACTATAACCTCTACGCAATCATATGGTAATTTTTCTTTTATCTTAGATGATACGCTGTAAACTTTCTCTTGCTCAGCGGTACATATAAAATAAATTTTGTTTATGTTTTTTATCCATTTTTTAAATGGTTCAAATGTAGTTTCTATAAAACTTACATCACCTATTTTTAAAAAAGGTTTAAAAGTACCCCCAAACCTTACAGCTTCCCCTGCCACTGGAAATATTAAATTGATGCCCATACATTGCTCCTTGTTGTAATATTGTTCCAGTACTCTTCTTTTTTCCAATTTAAAGTGCTAGAGTTATAATCTGCTCCCTCTCTGATAAAAAAACACTCATTACTTTTTGTCATTTTTGGTAAAAAATAATTAACTTTTATATTTTCTTTATTCTTTAGCATATATGTAGCTACAGTAATTTTATACTCAGGAAAAGCTGATGGTATATGCTGGTGTATATTTTTAGCCTGTTCAAAAATATTTATAAGCCATTCTGTTTTCCCTGCAAAAAAATAATCTACAAGATACCCATGTTTAGATCTTATATATGATATAAATCCTCTATGCTCTGACCAAGCTATAAAATTTAATTTTTCTTCATCCAATGTATCAAAAAATTTATTAGCATTTTTAGGTACATAATCTGATCTCCACTTTAAACAAAAATCATAGCCTTTATTTTTAGCTTTTTCTAAACCGCTTAAAGATGTTTCTATTTGTAAATTTACATTTCCTAAGCCTTTTTCTTTGGGCATTTTGTTGTAAATAACACAATCAGAGTCTTTATACCCTTTCTCTTCTTCCCCTTCCCAGGTTGAATAAATTATATCAAAACCCTCCCAGGCTTTACTCATTCTTTCATAGTCATGAGTTGGCCCTTGTATTATTACGCATCGCTTTGACATTTCTCTACAATTATTTCATGTTCGGGAAAGTACAAATAATCTATCTCTGTTTTCAAAAAGCAGTTAATAGCATTTTCTGGAGTTTCAACTATTGGCTCTCTATCGTTGAAACTTGTATTCAATAAAATTGGAACTCCTGATTTTTCTTTCCATTTAGTTAAAAAATTGTATAGCCAAAAATTATCCGATTCTTTTATTGATTGAAATCTACCAGTGCCATCATGATGTACTACTGCTGGGACTTCAGATTTTTTATCTTCTTTGAATGAAGATATTATGTTCATATATGGAGAATCCACATCATTAACAAACCAATCTTTGACATCCTCTCTTAAAATAACTGGAGCAAAAGGTCTAAACCACTGTCTGTGTTTTACTTTTTCATTTATCATATCTTTCATGTCTGGACTTCTGGGGTCGGCAAAAATACTTCTATTGCCTAAAGCTCTTCTACCAGATTCGGAGCGTCCATTAAATATAGATACAATTTTTTGGTTTTTAAGTAAGTCTAACACATCATCATCTGAAGCATTTATATATGAAATGTTTTTATTTTCTTTTATACTTTCTAAAACTTGATCTTCTGAATACTTAACTCCCAAGTAAGGTGTTTCATTTTCATCTGATATAATTCTAGTATTATTAAGCATATGATAATAAATATATTGACAACAACCTATAGCTAATCCTGCGTCATAAGGTATCGGTGGTATATAAATATTTTTTATATGCTCAAACTTATTTAAAATACGCGCATTCATTAAACCGTTTAAAGCAACACCCCCAACAATACATAAATTTTCAAATCTTTCGCAAGCCGACAAAAGACCAACAACTTTCTCTTCTGTTACTATTTGTAGTGAACCTGCTAAATTAAATTTATCTTCTTCGCTTAAACTTCTGAAAAATTCAAAGTCACCTCTAGACTTAGATTCCATATATTTTTGCATTTGATCTACAAATTTTTGAGGATCTTTCGCCACTGCTCCCATTGCCATTACTGTACCACACTGGTTTCCAATCGGAGGGCCATTTGAAAGACCAAATACCTCTTTAGTTATTAAAGACCAAGCTCCACCTATATCTAGTGGAATCATATCATTAATCTTCTGTATTTTGTTGCCTTTTCCTTTGTATATAGCTGCACAAGTTTCATGCGTTTTATTGCCTAGCATATCACATTCTTCACCCCCTCCATCTAAAGAAAGAATTAGTGCCTCTTCAAAATTTGATGAAAAAAATGCGTTAGCTGCATGAGCTTTATGATGAGATATTTCCATATATTCTGCATCATTTTTTGAGAGTTTCTTTTGTAACTGAGAAAAGCTCTCTGGATACATATTGGATAAACCTCCCTGCCACCTCATAAAAAAATGAGAATAATATTTTACATCATCTAAATCCTCTTGTCTTTCAAACAAAAATTTTAAAACATCTCCTTGCTCTTCTTTTATCCTTGAAAACCTTTCGTACTCTTCATGAATTAAAGTTTTTCCATCTTCAAAAACACAATAAGCTGTATCATGCGCTCCACATGCTAATCCTACAATTTTCATAAAATTCTTTCTCTTGGGCTTGTTCTTACTTTTTCTATATTATTCAATTCAAAATAATATTCTTTAAAATTCCATTTACCTTTTACTATAGCGGTCGCCACATAAGGCCACGCTTTTGAATTAAAATGTCCACCTCTTGAACTTTCTTCAGCAAAGTGCATTAATCCTTTCATCCCGTGTTCTATTTTACCTCCATTTAATTCTAGATCCCAAATTGATAAATCCCCAGACTTTTCTAAAAACTTAATAAATTCTTTGCGTTTCCAAAGAGTTGGTTGCACCGCAAAGAAGTCAGGAGATTGTGGGTGGATATCAAAGAGACTGTCATAATCTTTTAATTTTAGTAATCCACAATTACCTGTTCTACATAATCTTACAAAGGAGTAATCAGTATTTTTTAAAGCCTTCTTATATTCAAACAGCTTTGTCCCAGAAGGATTTTTATACAAAAACATATCTTCATGCTGATATAAAATAATTTCATCATTAAGTTGGCTAAGGCATTCTCTTAATCTTTCGGAATAACTTTTTGATGGATCATATAATATGTGAGGGTTTTTATTGTTAAATTCTTTATCTGAAAAAATTACTATATTATCTATACCAAAATTTTTCTGCTGTTCTAAAAATATTTCTAGAACGTCAAAATAATCAGAGTGTGAATAAACTATATTTTTTATTCCCATGTACATTTCCTGTCTGCAAAGTAGCCTTCACAGTAATAATCTCTAGCAAAACCCTCAGACTGTAGCCAAGGGTTTAATGTTGATCCTGCATCAATATAAATATTGTTTTTATTTGATTCGTGAAGCTGGTGACAAAGCATGTTACCAAAAGGTCCACAACAGAAAAGAAAAAGTTTATCACAATTGTTTTCTTGTTTTATTTCTTCAATTAAAGAGTAATTATTAACCCACGCACTAAATCCTATTTTGTGTATCTTTTCAGGTTTAAATGGAAGCTCATCAAACTTTCCATTTTCATTAGCTATTAGATGAACATCATGGTTTGAATACTCTTTTAGGAAAGTGTCTTTATATATAGGATAATTTGAATTAACAAAGACATTGGCAAATGTCATGTGGTCCTCATCTTGACCTGAAAACTCTCTCATTTTTTGCGCTCTGTCTCCATTGCAACAAGGGCAGCAAGTTCCTATGTAATAATCATCGTCTTTATATTTAATAGCATTGACTAGTTCTTGCCTATACCTTTCATCTGTATTAGGAGTATTTTCGAACTCAGTATTGTTTAGAGTCTCATTAAGCATTGCTGCCCATTCTCCATCTGCAAATTTAGAAAAAGCAAATGGTTTACCTTTTTTAAATTTTTCAAAAAGATTATCTATTTCTTCTGTAAAATCTTTCATATTTTAAGCCACTCATCTCTTTCTAAAGTCCACTTTATTGTGGTCTCTAGTGATTCTTCAAATGCCACTGGATGTTCCCATCCAAGATCTTTCATCTTTTGTCCATCAAGAGCATATCTTAAATCATGTCCTGGACGTTGACTGTGAAAGTCTACCATTTCATATTTTAATTCTTTACCTAAGCTATCAGCTATCAGTTGAGCTAACTGTAAGTTATCTGTTTCCTTTTCTCCCACTATATTAAATCTGCCTTTTGATGCATCATAGTTATCTAGAACTTCATCACAGTTTTCTAAAATATGTAAAAGAGCATCTGCTATATTTCTAGCGTGAATATAAAATCTACTTCCCGCTTCAGTTCTTTCTTGATTGCTGTGTATTGTGACTGTTTCTCCGTTTAAAACTTTGTTAATTACTTTTGGTACAAATTTTTCTGGATGCTGTCTTTCCCCTATAACATTCATTGTGTTAGTTATAATTATAGGCATCTTATAGGTGTTAGCATAAGACTGACAAATACATTCCGCTGCCCCTTTAGATGCAGAGTAAGGATTTCCACAATTAAATCTTTCTCCCTCTTTGTAGTTTTTACCAGCTGGTGCAGATCCATAGACCTCATCTGTAGAAAAATAAATAAACTTTTTCAAATTAGGTAATGTTTTTGCATATTCTAAAATATGTAATGTTGAATTTACATTATTTTGAACAAAAGGCACTGGGTCTGAAATTGAATTATCTACATGCGAATCAGCTGCGACATGAAATACATACTCAATATCTCCAAGCTCTTTTACTAAACCTTCTTGAAAGGGCAAAGATAAATCCATTGTAAATATTTTAACTCTTTCGTCTGTGAAAACATTTATATCTCTAATCCTGTCATGTCCTGAACTGGCATAGCTTAGTTTGTCTAAGCAATAAATTTCCCAGTCAGTTTCTTTTAAAAAATGTTCTAATATGTGATGGCCAACAAATCCATTGGCTCCTGTTAAGATTACTTTAGTCATTACTTATGTGTGTTTACTGTATTAATATATTCTTTAAATTCGTTATTCTGATCATACCACCAGCTACTAGCTTTGCACCTATCTCTATCTATATCTAATTCTAAAGATTCCCATTTTGGACCAACAGGATCAGTTACAACCAAATCGTCAGGTAAGCTAGATAACGATCTTAGTTTATCTCCATCCTTTATGAGTTCTCTCCATTGTTTTATCCTCTCTTCAAATGTTCCTTTGGGTGCTTCTCCTTTACAAAAGACACCTGACAATCCAACATGCATTGATCTACTTTGATCTGGTTTTAAAACAAATAATTTATTTTTATCCATTATCCTCTCTATAGCTCCGTCGTGGTGAGTATGATCGTTTGGGGCTATTCTAGATATTGGATATTTTAAGCCATAGTATAATGTTGGGTTAGAATAAAGTAGAGGATCAGATAATATGGGTTTTAAATATTTATTTATTGTGTCTGTAGATATGACAGATAAAGATGTACATTGGTAATCTCCCATCAAAATATCTGCAAGACCTTCTTTTTCTGCTTCTGGTCTTCTTTTATGGGCAGCCCCCATTATCCTTGGATATTTTTTAAGAAAGTTATCATATATATATTTATTAAACCTTATATAATCCTGAGTAGGTATCATGTCCTCTTCTCCCACTATCATAAAATCACCAGCTCTACTTTCATCAGCCGCATAAAGATAAGTCGATAAAATATTATGAAAACCTGGCAATGGGCAGTTTGTTTTTGGTTTAATGATTTGTTCGATTGTTGAATCAGGAAATTTTGTTTTATAATATCTTATGACATCATTTTGATCCTCATCATGGCCTTCTTCAGTATGGATTTGTATTTGATAGTCGTTTATTGTTGGCTCACAAAATATTTGCTCTAAGTACAGATATAATAAATCTGACTTATTGTAAGCTACTATAGCTATAGTATTTTTATTCATAACCTTCTAAAATACAATTAATTTTACTTGCGGCACTCCCATCTCCGTAAGGGCATGGACTATCTATAGTATTGTCTCTTATGACTGTTTCAAAAATTTTTGGCAAATCACTTGGTTGTGGACACATTAAAATATGTCCAGAATCTATACCCTCTGGCCTTTCCGTAGTTTTCCTGCAAACTATAACTTTTTTACCTAAAAAAGATCCCTCTTCTTGTATCCCTCCAGAATCTGTAATAACAGTCGCACATCCTTTTAAAATGTTTAAAAATTCATCATGCTCTAAAGCATCAACTTTGACTATGTTTTTAACCGCATTAGCCGCTTTTAGTATAGTTGGATTAGGGTGAATTGGATAAATAAATCGATGTCTGATATGTTTTTTTGCTATTTCATCTATTGTTTCAAGCCACTCTTTAAGTAAATGTAAATTTTCATTTCTATGTAAAGTCACAAGAATATCCTTACCATAAAAAGCGTCTTTTTTATGCTGGATCAAATTATCTAAAACAGTATTTCCTGTAACAAAGATATCACCTAAAACATTTTCGGTTTTTAAATTTTTAAAAGACAAATCGGTAGGACAAAGATTTACTGTAGCTATCCTTGAGACCATTTGTCTATAACCTTCTTCGGGAAAAGGATTTTCTAAATCAAAGCTCCTTAATCCTGACTCAACGTAAAATATGTTTTTTTTAAGATTGTAAGCAACTAATGCTACAGCTGCTACCGTTGCTGTGTCTCCTTGAACAATAATATTGGTATATTTGTCTATTATATCTTCTGTTTTTAAAAGTATTTGTTGAAATATAGAATTAAGCCTATTTCCACAAACATCGTCTACTTCTACAGAATGAGTTGGTTCTCCAAAATTTATTATATCCACATGTTGCTTAATAAATAAGCTATCTAAGGATGGGTTATCTTTTAAGATTGGCTTTATTTTAAGATATTCTGGTCTTGTACCATAAACTACAAGTGTTTTACTCATACATTTAATAATTTAAATCCTTTAGAGTGATAGTGTTTTAAAGATTCTCCAAAAATACTAGAGTGATGATTTACAGAGATTGCATCTTTATCTACTCCAAACTTATTAGCAAGCTCTGCATCACTGCCCCAAAGACTTTTATTATCTTTTGGGTGTGGAGGCACATAGGTATTTAAATTCAAATATTTTTGTATTGAGTAAGCAAAATGCATATCCTCTCCACATAAGTGAGAAACTGGGATTGGGGCTTCTCTCCAAAAAGCTCCTAATAGATCTCTGTGAAAAAACCAAGAATGACCAACTATATCTACTTGTTTAGTTTCCTCATTTGGATTTGCCCACCCGTGACGTTCATAGTTTTGGTAATCCAAATCATTAAAAGTAACTCCTATTGTGCCGTATAAACCATTGTTTTCATTTTCAATACAGTTAATGCAATTTTCAAACCATTTTTCAGATGGTATTGTATCATCATCGAATACACAAACATAGTCAGATGTAGAATTTAAGGCAAACGCAAACCTGGCCCACACTCCATAATTTGCATTATTAGCTGATATTGCAATATCGTTGTATTTTGAAAAATCAAACTCTGTATTGTTTTCTGGATGGTTCTTCCAAAAAAATATTTCTTTCGCTGGTATTGACTGCTTTTTTAAAGCTTCATACTGTTTTTCTAATGTAAATGGTCTTCTAAAACCATTTAATACGACTGATACTTCTTTGCTTTTACTCATTGTTTATTTTATACCAAAAATTTTCTGCTGCATTTTCGCAACCTTCTTTAAATTTATCGTAACCTACTTCCTTAAATTCAAGATATGCACCTATACGATCTGTTTCTCCTATTATTTCTTCAACTCCACATAGTAAAGCTTCACCTACCATTCTACAAAAAGGCTCGTTTACTATGGGTGAATGAAATAAAGCTTTTGATTGTTGAAATATTTTAGCAATCTCCTCATGTGATTTCATACCCAAAAATTCAACATTATCAATACTATTAAACAATTGACTGTAATCTTGATCTCCCCATCCAAAAATACTTACGCTTCTATCTGGATTTTGTTGAGCAAAAGAAATTAAATTATTTAATCCTTTGAGGTGGTGCAGATATCCACAATATACAACATCATATATTTTTTCATCTTGGCTTTTACTAAATATATTAGTATCGATGGGGTCATATACTATCTCTACATTTTCAAAAAAATCACCATACATTTCAGTAAAAAACTTATGATGATATTGAGTTAAAAAGAAATTTATTTTTGTATTTTTAAATAACTCTTGCCTATCTTGAGCATTGAGATATAAACAAGAATCATGCTCTAACCTGACAGAATTTGGTAGTTTTTTTATGTAACTAAGCTTTTCTGGAGATGTTTGAGTTATGGCTTCTAAATTAGAATTTATAACTAAGTCGTAAGAACTAAGAAAGTCTACGATTGATGATGTGTGATTATGTTCTATTATTTCATGACCTAATTCACGACCTTTTTTTAGAATTAAATCATTGCTGACTTGCGCCCCACCTTGGCGTTGTTTTAAACTAAAGTCAGATATAAAAAGGATTTTCATGCAATAGCATGATTATATCCTATAACTCTTCTTCTTCAATAAAAATAGGTATATTTTCCAAATCAGGATTTTGAGCTAATAAATCACTTTGATCACAAAAACTCTCATCATCCCATCCCCACTCACTTAATACTTCTTCATCATCCCAAGCTACAGCATCACTCGATGTCATTTTACTTACAGGTTTTTTACTCCAAAACCTACAAGACCAATATCTAGCCTTATATTTTGGACCTGGGTTTGTGTCACATTTGTGCCTAGCTCTAAAACTTCTTCTTCTATCAGGGTCGTCGCGTTTGATCTCCATGTTTGGATCACCAAACTTAACCATGACAACATTGCCTTTTTCGTTTTTGACATATACACCAAACTTCTTTTTAGAGCCTGATGGTAACCTAAACGGTTTATTTAGAGTTTTTTTTTGAGCCTCTGTATAATCTAAATCTTCAGCTTCAGTTTCCATTTCTTCCTCAGATACACCAGCTTTAAGAAGATCAATTTTAGCCATAGTAAAGTTAAGATCACTAAACTCTATATACTCATGACCCACTTCCTCATTGTAATATTCTTCGCTTCCTCTAGCTATATCTGAATCAGCAGCACGATAAGATTTCTTAACTTTGCCACCTCTCATCATTTTTAGAAATGTATTTACTCTAGCCATAGCCCACTGGCCCCTGCTTTTTCCAGGTCTGTGGCTACTTGAAAAAGCTCCAGAGCCTCGCCTATAAACTTTTTTAAGTTGTCCTAATGTTACTTTTCTAGAGTGTTTGGAATTATGCTCTTTTACTTTATTTTTAAGAGCTGTTACTACTTTTTCAGAAAAAGTAATTTTAGGAGTTTTTTTGCCTCCGCCAGCTGAGCCTTTAGGATTTTTCTTTGAACCTTTTTTACGTTCTGAAGGTTTAGCTGGAGTCTGCGCTCCACTTTTACGTCCAGGTCTTTTAGCGGCCTGTGACTCTAAAAAGTCTTTTGCTTGGTCTGAAAAATCGTACTCCATACGAAAAAATTTACACAAAAAATGATTAAAAATGAATTTTTATCCTTCGCAAGAGGAACAAGATAGAATAGACCTAGCTAATTCTTGACTTGGATTAGCGCTTCTTTGATAATAAAAAGTCTTAACTCCCTGTTCCCATCCAAATATAAGCAATTCACTTACCTGTTTTGGTGGGCATTTAGGTGAAATCATTAAATTTAGACTTTGGCTCTGATCTATATATTTCTGCCTTTGTGCGGCCTGAATTACTATTTCTTTTTGTGATATCTCTCCAAAAGTCTTAAATACATCTTTTTCTTCATCAGTTAGGAAATCTAGATGTTGAACTGATCCACCTTTAATTAGAATGGATTTCCAGGTTTTTTGTGTATTCTTTTTCTTTTCTTCTAAAAGTTTTTCAAGGTAAGGATTTTTGTAAGTAAACTTACCCTTGGCTAAATCCTTTGTAAAATAATTACTATTTAAAGGTTCTATGGATGGAGAAACCTGTCCTAATATGAAAGAACTTGAAGTGGTAGGTGCAATAGCCATTGTGGTCATGTTACGCCTACCATAACCCTTAAGATATTCGGGTTCTCCAAGTAAGACAGAGAGATCTTCTGTTGCTTTATCACATTTTTCTCTAATAAATTGATGTATCTCCTGATTTAAGAACTGAGCTTGCAATCCCTCAAAAGCAATCATTTGTTGTTGTAAGTAAGAATGCCAACCTAAAACTCCTAGGCCGACAGCCCTTTGTCTTTTTGCAAATTCATGAGATGATTTCATAAATGGCATCCCCTCAGTTTTTTGGATATATTCTTCCATGACAGCATCAAGAAAGAATGTCAAAGTTTCTACAGCATCAGTTTCTTTTATTTCATCCCAGTGGACTAAATTTAAAGATGCTAAACAACAAACGAAAGATTCCTCTTCAGATGAACTTAAGGCTATCTCACTACAAAGATTAGAAGCGTGTACTTTTAATTTTTTATCTTTGTAAGCTTTAGGAGCTTCATCATTTACAGTGTCAGTAAAAAATATATAAGGATACCCTGTTTCAAATCTTTTTCTTATGACAGATGCCCATATAGATCTTTTCTCTTTATCTCCATCCATCAAATCTCTCATCCAAGCATTATCAATGCATACACCAAAAGACAAATCTTGTATGGGATGACCTTCACTTCTGATCCTCAAAAATTCTTTAATGTCTGGATGATCTATTGGTAAATAACCAGCGAATGATCCTCTTCTTACATTACTCTGAGAAACAACAGAAGATACTTTGTCATAAAGCTCCATAAAATGAACTGATCCACTAGATGTGCCTCCAGATGATATTTCTTCTCCTCTACCTCTTAAAGATCCAAAATAAGCTGATGTACCAGCGCCATGTTTGGTTTGCATTCCTACCTCAGCTTGTTTCTCTAAAATAGAATCCATTCTGTCCTCTATATAAATCCCATTACAAGAAATAGGTAGCCCTCTTTTTCTTCCAAAATTAGCCCAGACAGGACTAGATAAAGAGTAGAAACCTCTAGCTGTATAGTCTTCGAATTTTTCAGCGAAGCCTTTTAATTTTAAATATTTTTCAGCAGCCGCAGCTATATCAGCAATCCTTTGTTTTGGGGACTCATCTTTTTCTAGATAACCTCTTTTTAAGAAATCTTTAGAATCTTTATTTAACCAATAATATTTTTTCATTAAAATAGATCGTCTGCATCGAATGTTTGTGAATTTTTAGAGTATTCGACAGGTCTAGAATGGAAAAAATCTGTAGCATTATTTCCCATCAATTCCTCTTCGAACCACATTGTATCTTCTAATATAGAAGTTTCAACATCAAATGCAGGTTCAAAACCTATTTTTTCTAAAGAATCATTGATTCTGTTTTTTATAAATTCTTTTAAGATATTAGCGTTCAATCCTTTTTCATTAAAACCATTAATCATCCAGTCAACAATTTTACTCTCCGCAACAAAAGCCTCCTTGGCTTCATGCTTTATTCTCTGCTCTAACTCTTCATCAAAAAGCTCAGGATATTCACTTCTTATTGTATTTATTATTTTAATCCCAGCCAGCGCATGAATGTTTTCTTCATTTCTGGTATACTTGACTTGCTGTCCAGTATCTTTAAGAACATTCCTATAGCGATTAAACCAATTAATAATATAAAACTGCGAAAACAGAGAAACATTCTCCACAAAAAGCGTGAAAAGAATGATCGAATACACATATTGTTTTTTTGAATCTTTGTAAAATTTATGATTATATTTTCTAAGATATTTTACACGACCTTCAATGAAGTCTAACTTTAAATTTTCCTCAAATACATCTTCAAGTCCAAGTACTTTGAGTAGTCTTTCATAAGCATTATTATGGATTACTTCAATATTAGCCATAACATATCCTAGATCAGTCAAGCTAGGGTGAGGTAGATTATCTCCGAGCTTGCTCCAAAACTTTTTTACAGCCACTTCTATCTGACCAATAGCCGAAAGAGTACGAATAATCATATCTCTCTCCTTTGGAGATAAATTAACATTGAAGTCTTGTATATCGCTTGTAAAACTGAATTCTTTGTCAGTCCAGAACCCATTGTGCATTGCTTCGATAAATTCTTGCGCCCAAGGATAATGGTCGGGCTTACGTGATAGTTGCTCTTGGAAAATCATAGTCAGAAAGTTTTACACTTGAGTGGCTCCATCGTCAAATATTAAAACCAAATTTAATTAAAATTTTTTTTTGTTGACAAACTTGACATTAGAAGTATAATACCGTGAAACGGAACAAGGACGTTATTGTAACTATTACGTAATACCTATGCATTACGTATACTGTAACGATAACGTTTTATAAAATATTTAATTATCTTATAATTAAATATAAATAAAATGGAAAAAGGCCAAACAGATGCTAAAATAGACCCTGTGCAAAGCGACTTAACTTTAATCAACAGGATCAAGGAAAATAATGACGAAGACAGTCTTCTTGAATTAATCAATAGACACTCTGGCATTTATCACACCATGGTTAACTATTTCTTATCTGGATCAAATAATAATCTAGAAAAGAATGTTTTAAACCAGGAAAAAGATCTAGCTGTTTACGAGTCAGCTAAAAATTATGATCCAAATAGGAAAACTAAATTTTCAACGCATTTGGCTAATCAAACTAAATGGAAATGCCTTAACATTTTAAATAAAAAGAAAAAAGTTAAGGAAGTTTTTTTAGATGATGAGGATTGTTTCATTGAACCATATTCTGATTCTTTCTATGAAAATATTAAAAAAGAAGAAGCTTTAGCCGCTTTTTCAAAATGCTTAAAAAAAGAGCAAGACAAAAGAATAAAAAAAATTATTGACAGGAGATATAATGTGAATAATAATAAGCTCACGCCTTGGAGAGAAATAGCAGAGGATCTCGAAATGAGTATTCAAGGCTGTATTAATCTTCATAATAAATTTATAGATAAAGTAAAAAAACAAACACATAATGTATAATTCAATAACATCCGCCGCATATCTTGTAAAAGATCCTGAAGTAAGAACTACCAACACTGGTAAAAAAGTAACCAACCTTAGGGTAGGTGTATCAACAGCAAACGCTAAAACTAAGTGTTTCATTGATGTGGAATACTGGGACAAAACAGCAGAACTAGCAGAAAAATATCTCACCAAAGGTAGAGAATTTATTGTTCAAGGAGAACTTTGCATGTCAAGCTGGGAGAAAGATGGCAAAAACTATAGTAAATACTTCATCAGAGGTAAAGATCTTCAGTTCTTGTCTAACTCTAAGAAGAGTGATTCTGATGGCGGTGGCGATCAGAAAGATGGTGGAGATAATTCATCTGACGACGTTCCATTTTAATGAAGTTGCTTTTAGAAGTTCCTTTAAATAGGCTTAGCTTCGGAAATGTAGCTTTTAATTTAATACGAGAGCTACATAAAAAAGAAGTTGATATAGGTATATTTCCAATTGGAGAGCCTGACCTTTCAGCTTACGATTTTTCCGAAGATCTTAAAAAGTATATAGAAAATGCTATAAATGCTAGGTTTGATTACTTGTCTCAAGACATTCCTAGCTTTAAGCTTTGGCACTTAAATGGTAGTGAAAATAGGAAAACTAGAAAACAGTACCTTTTTACTTTTTATGAGTGCAATCAGCCTACCCCAATAGAGTCTGCAATATGTAATGTACAAGACCATGTTTTCTTTAGTTCAAATGACGCTATAGATAACTTCAAAAGAGTCGATTGTAACAATACAAGTTTTCTTCCTTTGGGTTTAGATGAGGATTTTAAAACAACTGGAAAAACTTATATGGAGGGTGTCACTCATTTTGGACTTATGGGTAAGTTCGAAAACAGAAAACACACTCAAAAGATAATACAGACTTGGTTAAAAAAGTATGGCAACAACAGTAAATATCTATTAACTTGCTGTGTTACAAATCCATTTTTTAAGCCAGATCAAATGCAGGGCTTAATTAATAATACTCTTGGGGGAGAGCATTATAGCAATATAAACTTTCTTCCTGTGCTTCAAAAGAACAGCGAAGTAAATGAGTTTCTAAACTCCGTAGATATTGACCTTACTGGATTATCAGGGGGAGAGGGTTGGAATTTACCAGCTTTCAATGCAACTTGTTTGGGAAAGTGGAGTATAGTTTTAAATTGTACTTCTCATAAAGATTGGGCCACAAATGAAAATAGTATTTTGATTAACCCATCTGGTGATATGCCTGTTTCTGATGGAATGTTTTTTAATGAACAGCAACCATTTAATCAGGGAACATTCTATACTTGGACTGAGGAAGAGGCAGTTTGGGCAATGGAAGAAGCTGAAGAAAAGGTGGGACAGATTAACACGGAGGGTGTCAAACTTGGAGACAATATGACTTACTCTAAGACTGTTGATTCTATTTTATCCCTTGTTTTTAAGGATTAAAACATTGGCACAAATAATGTTATATATTTAAGGTATTATGAATACATTATTTAATATATTAAACGATATACAATCCCAAGTAACACCAACAGATGATAAAGATGCTTACGAGGTTGAATTTTCATTTGCTGGTTTTTCAAAAAGCCAAATTAAAATAACCGCTACTGACGAAATACTTACTGTTGAAGCTAAAAACAAAAAAGATTCTAAGAGAAAGACTGTTGCTTTATACAACAAAATATCTTTAGAACATATTGTGGCAGAATACAGTCATGGACTTCTAAAATTAACACTTCCCAAAAAAGGTGTAAATGGAGGTAAAGAAATTAAAATTACTTAATGCCAATTTACGTATATAAACACCCCGAAAAAGAAGAATACATTGAAGTCCTTCAAGGCATGAATGACGAACATGTATACGAACAAGATGGTTTAGCGTGGGAGCGGGTTTTTCTCGCTCCCAACGCATCTATCGATAGCGATGTAGATCCATTCAATGGTAGACAGTTTGTTGATGCAACAGCAAGCAAAAAAGGCACAATGGGAGATATGATGGATTTTTCAAAAGAGCTTAGTGAAAAAAGAGCTAATGCAAGCGGTGGTGTTGACCCTGTAAAAAAACAATACTATAAGAATTATTCTAAAACTCGTAATGGAGCTAAACACCCTAAAGAAATTAGGGAAAAAGGTTATGAGAGTAAAAATGTAAAAATAGATTTTGATTAAGTATAGTAAGTTCCACTTAATCTTAAACCTCTCTTCTCAGTAACCTCAAAAGTAAATGAAGCATTGAAAGTCATAATGCCATTTACGGGTAAAGAGTAATTAAAGCTTTCAAGCTTTGCCCCATCAATGCTGTAAGATATATCTTTACCAGATCCATCTAAAACCAAATCAAAAGTATAATCTGTTTCGTTAGCTAAGATACCAGATATTGTTCCATCATCATATCCAGAAACTAATGAACTAACATTAAATGTTCCCTGGGCTGGCATTTGAGCCTTTCGGTTATAAGCATAATCACTTCCTAACCCATAAGAAGATGTTCTTTGTAAGGCAACAGATAAATCTAGAGATTGAACGAAATGAATTCCAGAAAGATTTTGTCCACCTGCCTGTAGATTTTGTAAGGTTATAGTACTGTCAGAATTTTTTGGATTAACTAAAACAGGATTTTTTGTTCCAGTTATAAACATAAATCTTGCTCTGCCCACATTGTTAGCATTTCCGCTTTCTAGATTTATTGCAGGAGAAGTCATACTGGTTCCAGTAAGTCCTTCAAACTTCATATTAGAACAAATATAACTTGTTGTTACAGTGGGTAAAGAATCAACTCCATAAGTAAGACCATAAGAGTTTAAAAAACAATTTCCAAAAGCCGCACTTTCAAAATTATTTAGATTGTTCGCTGCGCTTGGCGTATTAGCTTGACCTCCCATTCCAGCATGGTATTGACAATAATAGTAAAGAGTTGGTGCGCCATCAGCTACTACTATGGTAGTTTTATGATTGCCGTCGTCTTTTGTAACTCCGACTGTATATTCTGAACCTCCTCCATGTGTACCATCGCTTGTTGTTGAAAATCTGACTGGGTGACTTGTGGCAGCTGACCAATCAAATACGTATGTATTCCCTTCGGTTAGTTCCAAAGTTGGCTGTTGAACTCCATCAATAAAATACCTATTACCTCCTCCAACACTTTGTACTGTTACAGTATAATTAGTTGTACTACCAGCTCCTTTTAAATTAATTAAATTTAAAGTATCAAGCTCTTGGTCTGGATTATTTAATAAATAAAAATTTGTGTTATTTTCTAAAGTGCCAGAAAAAGCCTGTATTGAGTTGTTGTAACTATCAACTGTTTTTATAAAGTTGCCATGAACCTCGTTTTCTAGTTTTGGTTCTGGATAATAAGAGAAAGTTAATTCTACGTCAGGCTGAATAAAAACATCATTCAAACTAAAATCCTGAGTACCAATTTGCTTAGAGGGTTGATGTTCTATAGCTATTGCAAAACTTGTGTTCTGAACAGCATTAAACAAATTCATATCTTCTGTATCAGTGCTGAAAGCCTCTGTACCAGTTGATACAGCCACGATTGCATTGTTACTTTTTATGATATTTCTAGGCATTTTATGATCCTGTTGGTATTATACCCAGTGGGTCTTCTACTAGAGTTACAGTTAAATTATTAGAATTAGCATAAACCCAAGTATGATTCCATGATGGAGAATAATAAACTTTAGGTCTATTATAAACACTTGGAATATCATGTTCAAATCTTCTGTAGCCGCCTTTATTTTCTAAGAAATGCAGCATTGATTTCAACTGAAGGTCAGTGATGTTTGTATAGCTATAGGATGTATCAAACTTTGCTATGTTTTGAGTATTTTTCTTACCACCTAATCTTTGGACAAAAGAATTTTTAAAGCTTGTCTTATCTGATTTTATACCAACATTAAACTGCTGAGTTTGATCTGGTTCAAAGAAAAACTTTTGTGTCCACATTGTAGAGGCTCCTGCTGGAGAATTCGCCGCGGAACTAGTATGGTCTCCCGTGCAGTAATAAAAATTATTTAAATTATTATTATTTATACCAGAATGAACAACATCATATTTTTTATATGCATTTGAAGGAACCCACCCTTGAAATTCTAAATTAGTAAAATTATTACCAGACCAATTAAATAAATTAGGCGCAGTATCAACAGCAACTTTTGCATTGAAAGTAAAGTTTTGATTATTGTTTACTTGTATAGAATACTGCTCGCAGAATCCAGACAAGTTTTTGTAGATGCCTGAATTGTCGGCGTTAAATTCGAATGCAGTAAAGCCAGACTTGCTTTCAAAAAAGTTTGCTAGGCCGCTAGCATTATGTTCATGTACAGAATATTGAACGTTAAATTCAGCCGTTAAGCTGTTTGCGGATAGAGGTACTAACTCATAATAAAAATCATCTGTAGTATAAGAGTTAGAAGAAGATTTAAAACTTACGCTAGATCCATAGTTAGGAGTTAAACCATAGTCCTCTAAATGTCCCGAAGCTTCTAAAGCTGCACCATCAGCACCAGAAAAGTTACGATTCCTATTATAAAATAAACTTTCGCTCATGATGAATGACCCATATAGTTTAAAGTTAATCTAAGAGAACCATCAGAAGAGGCATTTAAAGATTCACTTACCAAACAAGCATTTGGTATTGATGTATTAAGTAAGGTAGATACACCATCTCTTCCTCCAATAGTTAAGCTGACACTTCTGCTGCTTTTGCCAGTCTCTAAAAATGCTCTACCACTCTCCATAAAAGCATCGTCAACTTCTATTTGTATTGTGGCATTGACTTGTAAAGGGTTTAAATATTTAACTTCTACTGGACCTTTCTGGCCTATGCTATAGTAAGGCTTCCTTTTTGGGCTTACGCTATAATCAAAACCAATAACTCTATTAGTAGAACTGTTATCACAAGTTGCAGTTATGCTACCTTGAGATGGAATAAATATAGATGGAGATGCAACACTTCCTGATGCACTGACACCAGTTTTCATTTCATCATAAACAGCAAAAGTAGCCGTCTCTTTGACAGGAGCGCCCACTGCACAGCTTACGGACCAATTGTTCAAATATCCACTTTGGAATCCATATGAGTTATCCTCGTAGTGAATACTGCCCGATAAATTAGTATCACCAGTGTAGGCTGGGCGACCACCTATACCAGACCCTAAAATAGAATTAGAAATCAAATCTCTAGTAAAAGAAAAGGTTTGATCAACATTCCCCGCAACAGTTGTTAGACCTTCTTTATAACCAAGCGGGTTGACAACGTTTGTCGAATTATTGTAAGAAATATCTACAGAATTGATGCCAGAAACCTCTTGGCCATCAAGAAACAATAATGTATCATAATTTAACTTTGTACCAAACATTATACTCTAAGCATTCCTCCCAATCTTTTCTCTTGGGATAGTACGTCTCTAACAGCGTCTTTCAACCTAACTGCTAAGTTTTGATCTTCTTGGTTAGCTGAGCCTGATGATTCTTCTTTCTCACCTCCATCAGAATTAACAACAATACTTATATTAGTGTCTCCTTTTGTTATGCTAGTGGAGCTTGCTCCACCAAAGCCGCCTCCAGCATTTAAAGTTTCTAAGTTACCTGCGCCAATTCTCTGAGTTGCACCCGCATTCATTACAAACTCACCGCCAGATAACATTGCTGGTACTGTATC
>Ga0098042_1000283_pt1 | contig 19793 bp, 19 predicted proteins | sample 9_EtaG_FD_75066 | JGI IMG/M metagenome (GOLD analysis project Ga0098042, IMG submission 75066) | Marine viral communities from the Subarctic Pacific Ocean - 9_ETSP_OMZ_AT15188 metaG | ecosystem: Environmental > Aquatic > Marine > Oceanic | place: Pacific Ocean | collected 2015-01-10
CAGTATGGAACGGGACTGTTAGATCTCTTCGGAGGTAAACATCATGGTACGTATCGCTCGTCGTTACGTGTATCGCGGTGTCGCATACACCAAGTGATTAGTTAAAGGCTAACAGGGAGGTTCAAGTCCTCCCTCACTTATTGGCTTTAGCCCCTCACGAGGGATACCTTTAGCCGTCTAGACGGTGGGATAGACCACACATACAACTAAATAACTCAAAGATCTTTGAGAGTCGATTAATACACTCTCTTTAAAAATGGCACAACAATCTAGTGACCTGACAACCTCTCTAACACAGATTGGTCAGGCTAATCTTTCCGGCGATAAGCGGGCTTTGTATCTGAAGCTCTTCTCTGGCGAGATGTTCAAAGGCTTCCAGCATAACGCGATCGCTCGCGATTTGATCATGAAGCGTACACTGAAGAACGGCAAGTCTCTTCAGTTCATCTATACCGGACGCACCAAAGCTGAGTACCATACTCCTGGAAATGCGATTCTCGGTAACACTGACGGTGCGCCGCCAGTGGCAGAGAAGACCATCACTGTTGACGACCTGCTGATCAGCTCAGCATTCGTTTATGACCTTGATGAGACCCTTTCTCATTACGATCTGCGCAGCGAGATCAGCCGCAAAATCGGCTACGCACTCGCAGAAAAATATGACCGCCTGATCTTCCGCGCTATTGCTCGCGGTGCTCGTGCGGCATCTCCTGTATCAGCTACCGGCTTCGTTGAGCCCGGTGGTACTCAGATCCGCGTTGGTTCATCTTCCAACGAATCTGATGCTTTCTCTTCCTCTGCACTTGTCTCAGCCTTCTATGACGCTGCAGCTGCAATGGACGAAAAAGGAATTAGTTCAGACGGACGTTGCGCCGTATTGAACCCCCGACAATTCTATGAATTGGTGCAAGCTGTTGGTTCCAATGGCCTCGTAAACCGTGACGCTCAGGGCACTGCTCTGCAAGGCGGAAACGGCATCATCGAAATTGCCGGAATCCACATCTATAAGTCAATGAACATTCCGTTCCTTGGCAAGTACGGCACCAAGTATGCCGGCACAACTGGTCAAGTATCTCCTGGCAATACTGGTGACTTCATCGGTCCTTCCCTGGAGGATGCTTCCGGTGCCTCTACTGGCATCAACAATGACTACGGTACTGCTTCCGAATTCGGTGCAGTCTCTGCTGGTCTTATCTTCCAGCGCGAAGCTGCTGGTTGTGTTGAAGCTATCGGTCCTCAGGTTCAAGTAACCAGTGGTGACGTTTCCGTCATCTACCAGGGTGATGTGATCCTGGGCCGTCTTGCAATGGGCGCAGACTACATCAACCCTGCTGCAGCTGTTGAGCTGTATGTGGGTGGTACTGCACCTTCTGCATTCTGATTTTTATCAACTATTGGGGTTCCTTCGGGAGCCCTTTTTTTTAATTTTTAACTATGGCTTTTCCTACCACTAATTCGCAGCAAGAGCTGCCAGCTGTAAATCAAATCCTACAGTCATGTGGTCAAGCGCCTGTGACAACCCTAGATCAAACCAACCCGGACGTTGCGATTGCCTATCAGACTTTGTTAGAAGTCTCACGGGAAGTACAGGCGGAAGGATGGTCATTTAACAAGGAAGGACATTATGAAATGGTTCCTGACACAAACAAAGAAATACTTATTCCGAATAACGTATTACAGATTGACGCTACACGCAATGCATCCAATGTTGAAATGGATGTAGTACGTAGATCTGGCAAGCTGTATGATAAAGCAAATCACACATATACATTTGAACAGAACTTGTCATGTGACATTGTCTGGTTGTTCGATTGGGTAGACCTACCAATTCCTATTGCTGACTACATCACTTGTAAGGCTGCAAGTGTAGCTTCTGCACGTCTTGTCAGTGACCCGGATCAATACCAGATTCTTGAAAACAAGGCAGCATTCTCTAGAGCTATGGCTATGGAGTATGAATGTAACCAGGGTGATTACACCATCTTCGGACATCCTGGCGATACCAATACATATAGAAGCTATCAACCGTACAACGCACTATACCGATAAATGCCTGCAGTAACTCAACGGATACCTAACTATCTTGGTGGAGTATCTAAACAATCAGATGATAAAATGCTACCCGGTCAGGTCCGTGAGTGCTACAACGGATTTCCCGATGCAACATACGGACTGACAAAGAGACCAGGGTTTAAGCATATTGCGAACTTAGGTACAGGAACTACATACGACGACGCTAAGTGGTTCTTTATCAATAGAGATGACGATGAAATCTATATTGGTTGTATTAAAGGCAACAATATTTACGTATGGAATGCAGTAACTGGTGTTGCTTGTACCGTGACATACGGAACAGGCGCTCAAGCATACCTGTCAGGTACAAAACTAAATTACAAACTGCTGACTGTACAGGACACAACAATTGTAATTAACGATAGTGTAACTGTTGCAGCTCAAGCCACACCAAATACAGTCAGCGATGGTGTAGCAACAATTGTGCTGGAAAGTTCAGCGCCAGATATTAAATACTACATTAAAATTCAAGACGTTGAATTTACTGTAACTGCACACGGAACAGATTTTAGTTTTGATGATGTGCTGACAGATAAGTCAGGTCACAACATTAAAGATGCTATTGTTAATGGTATTGCTGCCCAACAGTCAGCTAGTAATGCGGCATTTAATGGAACGTGGACAGTAACAAGAAATGGTAATGACAGTCTAGATATTACTCGCGTGGTTAATGGTGCAGCAACCTCCTTTAGTATTGAAGCAAGAGGTGGCAATTCAAATAGTTCTGTCACAGCATTCCAAGATGAAGTATCTAGTGTTGGCATGCTTCCACTTGAATCTTATGATGGACATGTTGTTAAAATCGTAAACACAGTAGCAACAACTGACGATTATTTTGCAAGGTTCAAGGCTGATAATGGTACAGATGGTAGAGGTTTCTGGGAAGAAACAATCTCACCTCATGTATCACCAGGCTTAGACAATACTACAATGCCGCACGAGCTGATTAACAGCTCTACAAACACATTCGTTTTCCAGAAGATTGCGTATGATAATAGGTTAATTGGTGATGATACAACAAACAGTCACCCTAGTTTTGTTGGAGAAAAAATCACAGCAGGTTTTTTCCATAACAATAGACTTGGATTCTTGTCAAAAGACAATGTCATTATGAGCCGGTCAGGGAAGTATTATAACTTCTATTTTGAAACAGCTCAGACATCACTTGATTCAGACCCCATTGATATCAGTTGTTCATCAATCATTCCAACAGCACTGTATGCAGTACTGCCTACTGCACAAGGTGTGATCCTATTTTCAGCTAGACAGCAATTTATTCTGTTCTCTGATAGTGGAGTACTGACACCAACATTGGCAACAATCAGAGCTATCTCAAACTATGAGATGGACAACTCTGTAGTACCTGTTGACGTTGGTACAAACATCAACTTCATCAGTAAGACACCTGGATACACAAGAGTATTCAGTATGGTCACTAAGGGTCAACAACAGAACCCACAAGTTCTAGACCTATCCCGTGTCGTGAAGGAGTGGATTTCACCCAACATTGATCAACTTGTTTCCAGTCCACAGAACTCAATGATTGTTCTGTCTAGTCAAGCAGAAAGGGAACTGTACATCTTTAGGTATTACACCGATGGTGAGAAGAACCTAATGGAAGCCTGGACTAGCTGGATCATGCCAGGCACTACGCAGTTCACGACTATCGACACTGACGATATGTACGCCGTTACCAAGCAAGGTAACCAAGTAGTGTTGTTAAAAGCAGCATTAAGTCAAAGCCCAGAGCAAGCAATCATTGTCAATAACCAAGGAGAGAAGGTTAACCCTTCTATTGATCTATATGCAACAGCATCAAGCGTTGTGTATGACGCAACTAATAAAGTCTCAAAATGCTATCTACCTTACAATGACGTAGCAGATCTCACTCCAGTATTGATTATCAAGGGTGATACAAGTACTGGTAGCTTTGTTGAGTCAGGGTTTACGGTTACACCAGAACGTGCGAGTGATGGAACAGGACCATACTTCATTGTAAATAACAAAAATCTTACAAGTGTTGCTTCAGATGTAATCGTCGGTTTTAAATATAACTTTGACGTACATCTACCTACAACGTACTATCGACCTGAAGAGAAACAAACAGACTTTACAGCTAACCTAACAATTGCAAGGATGAAATTCTCTGTAGGATTGTCAGGTGTAATGAGCTTTAAGATCCAAGCTAAGGGTAGAAGTGAATTTACAACTACGCAACCAGTAATTGAAGCCAATACATATTTAGCTAACGACGTACCGTTAGATAATCAAAATGTATTTACAGTATCAATTCATCAACGAACCGAAAACTTTAAGCTCAGAATGTTTAACAACACACCATTCCCAGTTGCAATCAACGCAATGATGTGGGAAGGCAACTACACACCTAGATTTTATAGGAGGAAATAATGCCACTTGGCACTGTATTAGGCTGGGTCACAGGAAATACCGCTGGCAAAAGAAACAACGACAAGCGAAGAGCGGAAAATAGGGCATACGAAGCTGCTAAAGATCAGTGGCGTGACATTGAGAGAGAAAGAAAGGCGCAATATGACTTTCAACAAGAACAGTATGAAAATCAGAAAGCGGAAGCTGAGGAGTCTATACGCTTTCAAGAAACTGGATTACGTCAGCAATATAAAAGTGCACAAGAGATACGTGATTATGAATTTAAGGTAGCTAATGATGCCTATGATAAGTCAGTAAGCCAAGCAACTAATCAAAAAACCTTTAATCAAATGGCTGCTTCGGTAGCCACTACTCAGCAAAACAATAAGTTAAAGGATGATCTTTTAGGAGTCTTATTTGAAGAAACTCAAACAATTTTAGACTACAAAGCGAATAGCACTGGTCTAAAAATGAATAGGCAGAATGCGTTGATACAAGCTGACTTCAAGGAAGCTGGTAACAAAGCAAAGCTGCAATTTGATATGGGTTCTTTTGCAATACAAAGAAACCAGAAGCGAAGTGAAAGCAAGATTGAAGTACAGAAAGCAATTCTTGAGGGCATGAAGGCTGCTGGTCAGTTGAGAGCTAGAGGTACGGCTGGTAGATCATCTGCAAAGAGTGTCCTAGGTGTACTAGCTGAATCAGGAGCCATGCAAGCTAACATTGCTAATTCACTGATGTATGCAGAACAAGGTATTGATATAGGGGTTGCGCAGCTGCAAGACATGTTTATCCTTGATCAAGCAATGGTTCTTGCTAGTAGAGATAAAGCCCTGAATGATTTTGATTATGGTCAGGGAAAGCTGGATATCAAAGATGAATTAGATACCAAAAAAATTAAAGCTACTAGAGATAGTATTGAAGCAAGAGATGCTGTGGTAAGGCAGGAAATCATAAATGCACGTTATCAGGCAGATCTCAACGCCGAGGCAGCAAAACTGCTGAAGCCTGAAAGAATGCCTGAACTGGCTAATCCAGATGATGTGTATGCAGAGTACGACAATCCAGAAACTGAGGATTACGTAGAACTATTCTTTAGAACTACACCACCCGAATTCCCAGAATACGTACCGACAAGAAAACCAGAAAAAGATGATTTTAAATACTCGCTTGGACGTGAGAATGAAGCAGCAGCAAATATTGGAGGAGCATTAGGCCTTGCGTCATTGGTAACAGGTGGCATTGGTGCAATGGGAGGTTCAATAGGAACATTTGGCCTTACTAATCCTATTAGCAGTACTCAGTTAACACAATTTAGTAACTGGTTAAACGGTGGACGATCAATCTTCGGGAGCGGACGATAAATGGCACAATTTAGATCAAGTTCAACAGAAGGTAGTTTTAAAGGTAATCAAACAACCGTACCTGACGAAGTACAAAAACTTCAAAGGGCAGGTGAAAGAAGACTGAGAGGTATGACTGATGCTCAGGCTCAGCTTGAGCAAAACCGACGAGTCTTTGAAAGAGCACAATCCATTAACCAAAGACTTACAGCACAAGGTAGTGACGCAGCTAACAGAGTACGAAGCCAACGGTTAAGTACAGTCAAAAGCAACGCTGAACAAGCTTGGGAGATTGAAGAAAAGCAGAATGAAAGAAAGCGTAAAGAAAAAGAAGCTACACTTAAACAACTATCACAGTTTTCACAAACTGCATTTAATTTAGCAGCAGGTATTGTCAAACTAAACAAAGAAAACTTTGAAAAAAAGGTTAATCAACTAGCACTAGTAAATAGCTTTGATAGCGACACATTGAATTCCATTTCCCAGCTAGATAGGGAGATGACGATGGCTGAATATCAAAGGACAGACTTTGTTCAGGAGTCGGTAAAAGCTGGTAAAACTCAAGAGTGGGTTGACGTTACTTATAATCACCTACTGAAAGGTGGCGGCTATACAAACTACATTGAAGTGGCTTCGGTTTTAAAAAACCAAGGTCTAAGAGATAGTACTGCTTATCAAGAAGTTCTGGCAGATTCTACGTTAACACCTGAAGAAAAAGAACGTAAGATTAACCAAATTGAAGCAGAAAATGTTTCAAGACTGACAGTAAACGGCAAAACACCTAGTGCTGAAATTCTTGAGGAACATTATTTTCCTGCACTAAGACGTGCAAAACTTCTTGCTCAAACAGAGATTGGTAATGAGAGAAGAAAAATTGTTGAATTTGAAACTGAAAACCAGAGGATTCAACAATACAAAGTTGCCATGCAAGGTGATGGCAGTCAGCTTGAATATCAGGCTGGATGGTCCTTGTTTCAAACAAAACCGTCAAAAGAGAACAGATTAGAGTTCACAAAATTAGCTCTCAACATGGGTAGTCTGGAAGATAATATCAGACTTAAAGAAGCTAAGTTTGAAGGTCCAAATGGAACAATGGTTTCATTAATGGATTATCCAGATACCAAGGATATAATTGATAGAGCTATTAACGAAAAGAGACGGGAAGCAAAGACACTCTATGATGAAAATGTTCAACTTGAGTATGCTGAACGAGAGTTAAAGCTTGAAGAACTTGCTGATAGGTTGAGTAATGACGAAGACAGATTAACTGAATCTGACTACATGCGTATAAAGCAATATGCAAAAGATAACTTTCCTCCTGGACATAATAGCCAGGTAATTGAAAGCCTCGCAGATTTTACTGTAACAGCACAAGCTACTCCGCGAATGACGGAAGAACTAGATGAGTATATTGAATCTGGATATGCCACATTAAACGGTTTAGAAGCTTTTGGACAATTACCACCTGACCTAAGAAATTATGCTATTGACAGGATTAATAAGCAAGCAAAGATCCTAAATTCAAGTGAGTATCAATCAGCAATAGAAAGTTTTGATAAGACTATAAAAGGTGCAATCAAAAGTTCTTCTGGAATAGATTTTGTTCCAGGTGGTTATAACAGCCCTGATCTTCAATGGTACGCAGGGCAGCAACGTGCAAAGTTTCTATCAAGATTAAAGAACTATAGTGCTACTACAGCTGATATAAATAAAGCAATTGAATTAGCTCAGAACGATACGATTAATGCCATTAGAACAGAACTTGATGCTCCTGGAGCAGTTACAAAGACTGGTGGTCTAAGTGCTTATCAGGACTATTTAAATTCTACTAAAGATGATAGTAGAAAGGCAAGGAATATGGCTAGGTCAATCATACTTTTTAGTGGAAGTCCAGACTCAAAAACAAATGGAAAACCCGACGCTAAGAAGTGGGTAGATAAATTTTTTAACGGAGGACAACAAATTATCGAAGCGACTGAAGTATATCAACGTACAGGATCAACAGCATTTTTTGAAGAGCTAGGAAGACAAATACAGTTTGAAGAAGCAAAAGCACCTTGGGAAGTGCAGGCATGGTTCGCTGAGTCAGTCGATGGATTGGAACCAATTGAACCGCCGACTACTTGGGAAGCAGTTAAAGAGGATGTTACTAGAGAACAAAGACGCATTTTGTTTGGTAATGAGTCAGCTACACAGGAAAAGGTAAGAACACTGCGTGAGATTGCTAGAGACAGACTCCCTGTAAGACCTGCTTATCAAGTAGCAGAATCTAGGCCAATCAGTTCTTTTGCTGAACAAGCGAGAGGACAGGTTACGTTTGACACTGGTCAACCTGGAATCGATGTATTTTTTGAGGATAAAAAATTTCCGGCAGTTCTTCCTGGAATAGTAAAGGAAGTAAGTTCTCAATATAATACTGATGGATCCGGCTATGGGAATTACATTGTCATCGAATCAATTGATCCTGAAACAAATGAACCGGTTGATGTTCTGTATGGTCACTTAGCCGATACTGCTCAATTTAAACAGGGAGATAGTATTTCTGAAGGACAGATAATTGGAAAGCAAGGAGGAACAGGAAGTGTACGAAGTGTTGACGGCACAATTGCTTCGATAGATTTCCTTGCACCTGCTGCTCCAGGCAGTGGTTCTATGAAACCATATGCAAATTACGACTCACTCAGGAGGCGTATCGCACGGGATCTTGGGTTTAATTAAATGAATGAAGAAGAACTACTTGGTGAATACACAGAAGAACAACTAAGAGATCTTCGAAGGCTTAGTGCTGATGGAGAGCTTTTAGGTGACACACCATTACAAACAGAAACAACCAACACACCAACGGCAACTGAAAACACTCCAGCGCAGCCTGAAGTACAGCCGCAACAAACAGAAGAAAAACCTAAACTTAGAGAGGTTGTAAAAACAAGTCCATTCAGAAATGAAGATGGATCTCTTAATTGGGATAAGTTAGATAAGTACGGCAGGGAAGGTGATTTTGACCTACCTGCCGGTCTTTGGGATTTTGCTGCACCAATCATTAATTTGATTCCAGGTGTAACAGCTAAACCAGTACCTAAGTTTGAAAATGAGATGGCTCAAACTGTAAGAGAAATCTCATCGGTTGTTATCCCAACAATGGTATTAGGTGCAGGTGGTACAACACGATTGGGAGCAGCTGCGGCTAATGTAAAGAATGCAAGAGTTGCAAAAGTACTTACTGACCCATTAGCAAAGAAGTTAGGTAACGCTGCTTTTAATGCAGGTGCAGGTGCATTTGTAGATTATGTGGTTCCAATGAACCAAACTGATGACAACCTTACAGGTAGTCTGAAAAAGATGTGGCCACGGTCACTTGGTTGGATTCCAGATAATATCGCTACATTAGACAGCGATGCTCCAGAAACTAAGCGTTGGAAGAATGTACTAGAAGGTACGTATCTAGGTTTGGCTACTGACCTGTTAACAGGGTTCAGTAGACTAACTGCACAGGTAGATGGTACACATCAAACAACTAAATGGATCCCTGAAAACGAAACAGGTGAAGCTTGGCTTAAACAAAACCAAGTAATTGATGATCTACCTGAAGATGTTGTAGAACGAGCTGCTGCTAAACGATCAGATGACTTAGATGAAATTGGTTCTTATAACGCAGACAAGGCAACAGATCCAACGGAAAGCATCTTTGGATATCACGATGTATTTGCCACACAGGAGTCAGGCATCAGGTCAGTAGATGACTTCGGTATCGTAGGTGCTTCTGTCGATGTAGTGCGTATTAACAACAACCTAGGCACAAGCTATGGACGTGTTGGAAGCGTTATGTCTGAAGGTGCTCTTAAGTTTGCCAATGAAAGCGGAGAGAATGCTGAGCTTGTAATCCGTGGACTAGCTGAAACATTGAAGGATGCTGGTCAATACGGATACAAAATCAGTGATAGCAGATACATTTCTCATGCTGAAATCGTGGAATCAGGCGACAAGCTTGCCAATGATTTCTATGAAATGGATCTTGCTGAGCTAAAGAGGACTATTACACCTGGCAGTATCTATCAACCTGGACGTGATGCAGATTCAGGTGTAGCTGAAATGACATCTGAGGCTTATGCCGGAGTCATGGGGGCTATTAAGAAGTACATGGATGACTTCATCAATATGGATGAGGCTAAAGCCAGAGCATACGTAGCTACATCACTGGGCGGTCAAGTCAGTGATATGGCTATGGGTAAGCGTCTGACTGAAGGTTCAGGTTCAATGGTACGAGCACAGGAACAGATCTTAGATCGTGTTGAGTTCTTGATGGCTCAGAAAGCTCAGACTTCTTATATCCGTGGTAGAGCACTTAATCAGCTCAACCTGTGGAACAGGATGACACGTACTGGAAGCAAAGCATATGACGGTGCTTATGCTAAACGTATGGAGAATCTAATTAAAAATGAGAAGAACAGTACTCTTAGGACAATTGAACGTATTAAGCAGGAAACAGCAGAAACAGTTGATAATCTACGGAGCATCAATAAAGAAAATCCTGAGATGCTAGCTCCGCTGATGATGGCATATGAGCTTACCGATGGTAATGTCAAAACCATCACGGCTTTAAATAATTACGTTAAACAATCAACGTCTGTTTGGCAAAAAGCCTTTATTGATCTGCAGCCAGATATCCCGTCAGTCATCAACAGAGCGTTCTATGCCAATGTCTACAACAGTGCATTGAGTGCCTTCGCTACTACTGGTAAAGCAGTCATTTCAGGCAATCACCTGATGGTAGAAAAACCGCTTAGGCATTTTGCTGGCGCTTTAATGTCGGGTGATATTCAAACGGCACGCCGTGGACTATATCAATACAGCAATACTCTCGATAGCGTGAGGAGAGGATTGGGATATATGAAGCAGATCTGGAAGAAATCATCTATTGATCCAGGCGTCATTAATCCAAGAGAAGACATTGTACTGAAGAATACAAAGCAGATAGAAGTACTACAAGCATTTGCTGATGCCAAGGCAGCTAACGATGAATACGGTCCTCAATACTTGATGGAAACCATTAAAGCAATGAATGATCTTGCTGATCATCCTGTAATGCGTTTTGGTACAAGGTCAATGCAAGCAATGGATGGTTTTGTACAATCTATGATTGCTGACTTTGAAGCTAAAGGTTTAGCTTTTGATCAAATTACTGAGGGTGGTACTAAAGCATTTGACGATAAAGCTGCAGAAGCTGTCTTTAAAAAGGCACATGCAGAGATGTTCAATGAGAATGGAATCATCACTGATAAAGCTGTACAAAGAGCAGCTGGTGAGATTTCATTGAATCTGGACAACCAAGCAAATGATGCTTTATCTGGAATGATTGCAAGGATGCCAATCCTCAAACCATTCCTTTTGTTTACTAAGACACCACTTAATGAGTTAGCACTGACAGCTTCTTACAATCCAGTAGGTTTGTTTGTTAAAGATCTTAGGCAATTCCAACTGCCGTTTGATCAGATGCCAGTAGAAAAAGTAGAAGAACTACTTACTGCAAGGGGTGTAGAAATTGACCCATTCACTATGAAAGCAAAGTACAACGAAATCCGTGCCGACATGATGGGACGGAAAGCAGTTGGAACACTTGCTACTGGTCTTGCTGTTGGTATGTTTATGGATGACAGGTTGCATGGCAGCGGTCATTTTGACAGGCAGGTACAGAAGACAAGAAATGAAAGTGGGTGGAAAAGAAACTCAATTAGAGGTTTTGACGACAAGTGGTATAGCTATGAAGGCTTAGGTCCAATCACTAATTACATGCAGTTAATTGCAAATGTAATGGATAACTTTGATTCACTTGAACCAAACAGTATTGGTAAATTATTGAAGCAAAGTAGCTTTGTCTTATCAGCTTCCATCACAGATAAAACCTACATGGCTGGTATGGAACCATTCTTTGATGTATTGAGTGGTAATGGTGGTGCAATTAACAGGTGGTCAAGTAGCTTCCTCAGTGCTGCTGCTATACCTGGCTCTAGTCAAATGGCAGAGATTGCAAGACTGTTAGATCCAGGCTTGAAGGTTATCAACAATGATTTCCAAGGGATGATTCTTAATCGTGTACCTGGACTAAAAGGAACACTGCCAGTTAAATACGACTGGATTGAGGGTACTGAAGTAAACGTACCTGATTCATTCTTTGCTCGACTTAGGAACACCTATACACCTTGGAAAGAAAGCGGAAAGATCAGTCCTGAAAAACAGTTCTTGATTGATATTGAATATGACGCAACTGCTACCCTTGGGACTAACGGTAAAGGCACACGACTAACTAATGAACAACAGTCGCAAGTTTTAAATTACTTAGGTAAAGAAGGGACGTGGAAAAAAGCCATTAAAAAGGTAATGGCTGAAACGGAAGGCGGTGCTAAAGGATTTAGGGAAAGGCTAAGGCAAGCTCAAGCCACCGCAGGAGATGCTGCGACACCAGACATCTTTGAGCAAACACACATTAAACTAGACAAGTACTTGAGAGATGCAATTGACGATGCAATGGCTCTCTCTCCAGAAAATAGCAAGGTACAAAGGAAACAGCTAATAAATGATCGCCTTAAGAGTTATCTCCAAAGAGGTGATGCAGAAAAAGCTAATGAGTTCCTTGATTTTGTAGAAAGCGGTAACTTTTAACTAATGCGTAATGGCAACAACACACAACACATACACAGGTAATGGCAGTACTACTGCCTATTCCTTTACATTTCCATATTTAGAAACTACAGACATTAAAGTCAGTCTTAATGCTGTAGATACAACTGCATACACACTGTCAAACGCTACAACGGTATCCTTCACCACAGCTCCCGCAAGTGGAGTTGCGATTCGTATTTATCGTAATACTGATACTGACAACCTTAAAGCGAGCTTCTTTCCAGGGTCAGCTATTAAGGCTTCAGATCTAAATAACAACTTCACCCAAAACCTCTACGTCACACAGGAGACTGACTTCGACGTAGATACAGCAAATACCACTGCTAATACAGCCAAGACAACAGCTGATACAGCTATTGCTACTGCTAACGCGGCAACTACAGCAGCAAACACTGCGACGGCAACAGCTAACACAGCAAACACAAACGCTAGTGCAGCTGTCACTACAGCTAATAGTGCAAGCACAACGGCTACAACTGCAGCAACTAATGCAGCCAGTGCAGTCACTACAGCTAACACAGCATCAACTAATGCCAGTGCTGCTGTCACGACGGCTAACGCTGCTGATGCAAACGCTACGACTGCATTAACTAACTCACGAGAATCAGACGGTAGTGGTGGTTTTAATACAGCTATTGATAAAGCTAACACTGCTATCACCACAGCTAACAGTGCTAGTACAAGTGCTACTTCTGCTGTATCTACAGCGAACACTGCTAGCACTAACGCTACGAATGCGGTGAATACAGCTAACGCTGCTAGTGCTGCTGTATCTAGTGCAGCCTTCTATTCACCTATTGCTGCTTTAGCAAACCTTCCTGGAAGCCCTGCTGATGGTGACCGTGTGGAGGCTATCAACTCTACTGGTGTTGAAAGCAACAGTAATGTCACTGGTGTACCTACTGGGTTTACTGGTTCTACAGACCTTACTGTTCGACTTCAGTACAGCTCATCTTCTACAAAGTGGGAGTGGCAGCAATACTTCGCTGCTGACCCTGAAGGTCGTTACCTAACCAGCTACTTAGCTGTAGTAAAAGGTGACGGTACTTCTAGTGGACAAGTTGGAAAAATTACGCTCAACTGTTCTAATAATAATCATGGGGTGTCCATTCAATCACCACCTCATTCTGCAGGTGCTACTTATACGCTGACACTACCTAATGACACGGGAAGTGCAGGACAAGCACTGACTACTAATGGCAGCGGTGTGTTGAGCTTTGCCACGGTTGACTCTGCATTTATTGAAACACCACAGACAATTACAACTAGCAAAGTGATTGCTGCAAATACTAATGCAGGAATGATGGGACCGACAGTATCCCTCAATTCAGGTGTCACTATTACTGTCGGAGCTAATTCACAACTTACTGTACTTTCTTAATCATGGCATACGGAAAAATTAAAGCAGATGCAATTGTCTATGACAATAGCGGTTCTGATGTAGAAGTATCAACAGCTGCAATTACTAACAAAGCTAGTCTTGCTTCTCCAACATTCACTGGCACACCAGCTGGACCTACAGCATCACAAGGCACAAACACTACACAACTAGCTACTACTGCTTTTGTTAATGCAGAGATTGCTGCTGACCTTACGGCTGCAATTGGCAGCACTGTGCAGGCATACGATGCTGACACAGCAAAACGTGACACTACAAATACATACACTGCACTTCAAACAATGAATGCAGGGCTGGCTGTTGACGGACCTTACAAACAAACAGCAGAAGCAGTTTCAGCATTAGACATCGATCTAGCTACTGGTAACTACTTCACCAAAACAATCAACGGCAACTCTACGTTTACCTTCTCTAACCCACCTACAAGTGGTACAGCAGGTACATTTACGTTGGAACTAACTCATACATCTGGCACAGTTACTTGGCCAGCAAGCGTCAAGTTTCCTGCAGATACTGCTCCAACTCTTACTACTGGTAAGACCCACCTCTTTATGTTTGTCACCGATGACGGTGGTACAAGATATCGCGGTGCTGCTTTAGCTGATTATGTGAACTGATATGGATCCTATTACACAACAAACAGCACTAGCATCGGCTGGTGGTAAGAAAGATTCGGTTTACGTTGATGACGTATTTAGCACCTTTCTATTTGACGGTAATGGCAGCACGCAAACAATCACGAATGGGATTGATTTAAGCGGTGAAGGTGGAATGGTTTGGCATAAAGCTAGAAATCTTGCTCAGGGTCATTATCTTTTTGACACCGAAAGAGGTCCCCATAATGGATTATTTCCAGACGGGGCTGACGCTGAGTATGTTCACACGACCAACTTTCTAACGGCTTTTAACAGTGATGGATATTCTTTCGGATCAGCCGTAAATGCTAATGGCTATAAATATGCCTCCTGGACCTTCCGCAAAGCGCCTGGTTTCTTTGATGTAGTTACGTGGACGGGTGATGGTACGACTAAAGAAATTCCACACAACCTAGGTAGTACGCCTGGTTTTGTGATGGCTAAAAAACTAAGTCAGTCTGGCTCTTGGTACTGTGAACATATTAATACTACTCCTAAACAAATAAAGCTCAATGAAGAGGGTGGTGAGGGTACTTACCTGTCAAATTCTATTTTAGGCGCGTCTAATCCCGCTACACATATTAGAGCTGATGATGGAAGCCTTTCCAGTAATGGTCAAAACTACATTGCCTATATCTTTGCTAACAATGACCAACAGTTTGGTACAGATGAGGATGAAAGTATTATTAAATGTGGAATGTACACAGGTAATGGTACAACAAATAGTTTTACTGTAGGTTTCGAGCCTCAGTGGATCATGATTAAAAACATAGATAATAATAAACAATGGTGTATATTTGACCACATGCGAGGTGCTTTCCCTGGTTCTAATCAGTCATTTTACCTTCAACCCAATGGTAACAACAGCGAAAGTGTCGCTAATGTCAGTTTTACCGCTAGAGGTGTTAGGCTAGCTGATGGATCTAGTGAGACAAACACAAACGGGCAGCGTTATATTTACGTTGCAATTCGCCATCCGCATAAGCCGCCCGAGTCTGCAACGGAAGTGTTTGATCCTGTAGCTTACACAGGAAATGGTACGTCCAATACCATTGCGAACTCGTTGCTTTATACCGACATGACATGGATTAAACGTCGGACATCTTCTGACAGACCTGTTATTACTGACAGATTACGTGGACTAAATTATGTAGCAAGTGACCGTAATGATGCGGAAAGTATCTGGGGTACTAATGATCAAGTTCGCCTAGACAGTAATTACTCCACTAAGCGCTCTGGAAACGCTACTGGGTATAATAATTCCCCCAGTCAACCATACATATCTTGGAATTTTAAGCGTGCTCCAGGTTTCTTTGATGTAGTTGCATATACGGGGACAGGTTCAGGTTCATCAACAACGTTTAATCATAATCTAACTGTTGAACCAGAACTTATGATAGTTAAGTGTCGAAATGGTCAGGAAAATTGGGCTGTTTATAGTTCCAGTCTTGGAGCTACCAAATATTTGCGCCTGGAATCTAATGCCGCAGCTGCAACTTCAACTATTTTCTGGAATAATACTGCCCCAACTTCTTCAGTGTTTACTGTATATCCCTATGATGGGGTTAATGGCAGTGGCAAGACTTACGTGGCCTACCTATTCGCAACCCTACCCGGCATCAGTAAAGTAGGTAGTTACACAGGTACAGGTAATGATATTAATGTTGACTGTGGTTTTACTAATGGTGCAAGATTTGTAATGATTAAACGTACAGATAGTGATCATTTAGCTCATTGGTATATCTGGGATTCAGCCCGAGGAATTGTCAGTGGCAATGATCCCTACCTCATCGCGAATGATGAGGATTCTGAAGCAACCACTACTGATTTTATCGATCCACTTAATGCTGGATTTACAGTTACTTCATCAGCCAATCTTGGCATAAACAGAGATGGTAGTAACTTCATCTTCCTTGCAATCGCTTAAACAAATAACTAACTATGGAAATTAGAAACAGATCAACAGGTGAGCTGACTACCGTTAGTCAGTTCAAAGCCTCACAACCAAATACAAGCTTCCCTAAGCAAATTACAACTGAAGTCCTAGATAGTTATGGATACGATGCTGTGCTTAATGGAGCTGCAGCTACGGTAACTGCACCTTATGGTGTTAGTACACGTAGTGGTGTCGAAGAAATTGATAGCAAGTGGTTTACCAAGTTTGTCGCTGGACCTGTCTTTACTGACACTACAGATTCAGAAGGCAAGGTAACTACCGCTGCTGATAATGAAGCAGCGTATAAAGCACAAGTTGATAAAACTGCTGCTGATGCAGCTCGTGCTACACGCAACACGAAATTGCATGACTGTGACTGGACACAAGTTGCTGACACGACTGCTGATAAAGCAGCGTGGGCTACTTACCGTGCAGCACTACGTGACCTTCCAGCTTCGGCTGATTTTCCACACAATATTACTTGGCCGACAGAGCCATCCTGATTATGATTACCCTTATTCGCCCACTTCTCTTTCAATTTCTACAGTCTGACAAAGTAAAAGCTTTGATCGTAGAAATGCTAGAGCGACTAGCTGAGACTACCGATAACGATATCGATGACAAAGCAGTCGAATTTGTAAGAAACGGTTTGTTTCCTGCTAAGTAATGGAATGGGCTAGTCCACCGTTACTACCCTCTCTAAACATCCCTGATGCCCCCGGTTTGCCAGGTCCAGTACTTGGCCTACCAAGGGCAGAATTGCCCTCTTACAAGCCAATGGTGGTGCCTCCCAGCGTGCTTAGGGCACCTCCAGGCGTTAAAGGAGCAGACGATACAGATAAAGCACCGCAGAAAGAGACTAAAACTCAAGTCCCTCCTGCTACTGCCCCTACACTTCCACCGATTCCACAAGAGGCACAGATAGTAGAGATTCCATTTACGGAAGTAGAAGTTCCGTTACCCTCTACCATCATTATGACGACAGCAGTTACTACAGCTTTTATCTCTGTAGGTGCCACCTTAGTTGCTACTTCGTTATTCAAATACATTGTAATGATAATGAAGCCAGTTTTTAAACAAGCATGGAACAAACTGACAAAAAAGAAACAGGTCCAAGAAACTTCTTAGCCAAAGTAAAAGAAAATACTGAGGATGAGATTCAAATTTTAGGGACGTTTGTCCGCTTAGGTGTTGTTGTTTGGAGTGGGTTTATTATCACCCTTAATTATGTAGACCTTCCAATGATCAAAAAAGGTCAGAGTGGAGGTGACATAACCTTTGTTGCTTCTGTCTTTACAGGAGCACTCGCAACATTTGGATTAACAACATCCAACAGCAAAGCTGCTAATACAAAACCAACTGACAACAAAAAGAAAGAAGAATGAAGTATCTATTTCTACTTGTGATGCTGGCTAGTCCTGTAGCAGCTCAGCAAGTAACCCCGAACTTTACTCAGGGTTCAATGCAATCAACTACCACCACCACGATTGAAATTGATCGGACTATTGCAACCGAGATCTTTGGTGGTGCTTATTCATCATGGTCTGGAACAAACGTAACTCCAAGCGGAGATATTACAAACGGCTCTACAACCTTCTCTGTCCATACAGCAGGAGATCCGTTTCAACTAGAAACAGTAACCAGAGCAGCAGGTGTAGTAGAGACAATCGACATCGACGAAACAATCGAGTCAGTATCTACCACTACCTCCTTATCAGTCTTCTCACAGTAAGCCCTGCTTACGCTGAAGACCCAAAGGTACAAAACACATCTAACCCCGTTGCAGCCGCTACGGGCAACGTGACGAATCAGGCGGTGCAATTCCAGAACAATGGTGCACCGTCACGTCAATACTTCCAAGGCAACAACAGTTGCAACGGTACGACTATGCAGTTCTCACCCTTTTATATGGGTAATGACACTGTACCTAGAGATTCTGAAGGTTATGTCAGAAGTAATAACTTCGGTGTACAGCTGAATTTCTCTGTGCCGCTAGATGGTGGCATGATTGAAACCTGCAAAGCTATCGCCCGTAAACACGAAGCCAAAATGAGGCTTGATTACGAGCTAGTACGTGCAATTAAATGTACAGAGATTATGAGAGCTGGGTTTACATTTAGACCTGGCAGTCGTGTTGAAGTACTTTGCAATGACATCGTACCAATTGTATCCCTAACAAAAAAGAAACTAAAGACTCCCAACTGGTAATGCTTGAAGCAACAGTGACGCTAGTCATCGCTGCTATTGCTGGCGGTGCAGCTCTAAATAATAGATTACACAACAGAATTAATAACGTGCACGACCGTATTAGCGGCTTAGATCGTCGCATCGATGCAATTGAACTCGGTGTAGCTACTGACTATGTGTCAAAAGCTGACCTGTCAATCATGACTAAGCGGATGGAAGATCACATGATCCGCATTGAAAACAAATTAGATCAAATCGTATTGAGGAATAGCTAATGCCATCGTATGACAAATCTGCTCCACCTAAGAAGGTAAGAACAGACAAACCAGGAGATTCGCCAAAGAGCTACACGAACCCGTTTAGAACACCACTGGCACATAAAAAACTTAAAAGCGAACGCCCAAATTACAACGTATGACTTACAAACTAGTAGATACCATTCGCGGCAAGGTGCTGCAAGAGTTTGACTCTAAAGAAGCTGCTGAGAAAGCACTGAGTCATTCTTCAGTATTGGATAACAACGTAGTTGAACTACAAGCTCCTGCTCCAAAGAAGAAAGCCACCAAAAAGGTGAAGGCTGATGTCGAAGCAGCAGAATAAGGCTACAGAAAATCAGTTTAACGAACTCCATAGTCTAGTAACAGAAGAGTTTTTGAAGCGAGTCAAGTCTGGCGAAGCTACTACTCAAGACTTAAAAGCAGCTTGCGATTGGCTAGCTAAGAACGACATTAGCGGTGTTGCCTTTGAAGGTAATCCGTTGTCAAAGCTAGCAAGTGTAATGCCGTCTATTGACCCAGAATTAGTACAGAGCAGACTTTATGGCCGCAGGTAAAACGTCTACGTATTACAAGAACAACCCTGAAGCTCGTAAGAAACGACTGAAGCAACAGGCTAAATACAACAAGACAGCAAAGGGACTAAAGATCCGTACAGCAGCTAACAAGCTAAATCGGAAACTTGGTACTTATGGCAATGGTGATGGCAAAGATGCCTCACATACAGGTCCAAACAAAGGAAAGCTAGAGAAACCTTCTACTAACCGACGCAGACCACGCCTAAAGATCAAATACGCATGACCCCTTTACTTCCAACTCCTGAACATTATCTACACAACCTAATAACCATGACATCCTCTGAAGCCAAGCGCCTTTGGA
>Ga0098042_1000284_pt1 | contig 19788 bp, 26 predicted proteins | sample 9_EtaG_FD_75066 | JGI IMG/M metagenome (GOLD analysis project Ga0098042, IMG submission 75066) | Marine viral communities from the Subarctic Pacific Ocean - 9_ETSP_OMZ_AT15188 metaG | ecosystem: Environmental > Aquatic > Marine > Oceanic | place: Pacific Ocean | collected 2015-01-10
AATAACTAGGTCAACATTCATAAAGATGACACTCACAACAAAATTTAAGAAAGACCTTCAAACTCTTCGTGCTACCGCAGATGGTGAAATTTTCCTTGATGTAAAGAATCCAAAACTTTTTAAAAAGGTTCGTCGCTTTTATGAGAACAATGGTGTAGTTTTCTCTGGTGATCCCATGGATGACTATGACATGCTGATGGAATATGTGTATAATGACCTTGACACCGTTGAGGCAAAATGAAAATCATCTTTGAGCGTTTCCCCTATCGCTACGTTGAGTGTGGCACACTAGAGATCAATGGGATGCCAGACTACCGCATCCAAAAAGCACATGAGTACACTAAGCGATATAGTGACATGTATCTCTGTGACAACCAGATGCAGTTCTTGACTGCTATTGATGACTTTGAATATACAAAGTGGTTAGATCCTGCGCGTGTGCCATGTTATATCAAGGACACTGTCGCTAAATAATCACATAGAGTTCATTCTAAAATCATGGCAACAAAAGGAACAGCAGGGAAGTCTGCATCTGGTGCAGCGATGTCTAAGTATGACGTTGAAGTTGAAGGAAGACTTCAAGCACTAGAAGCACAAGCACATGAAAAATGTGGCGGTGGAGTTGATCCCGCAAGACTTGAAGCACTGGAAAAAAGACTTCAGGCACTTGTAGAAAAAGTTGCATATAAACTTGGCGGAGACTACTACGTCTGATATAATTAAAACGTAAATCTATTCATCATGTCTGAATATACAAAAACCGCACTGGTCCTCGGTGCGGGTGGTTTCATCGGAAGTCACATGGTCAAAAGACTCCGCGAAGAAGGTTATTGGGTTCGTGGAGTGGACCTCAAACAACCAGAGTTTTCCTCTACCAGAGCAAATGAGTTTGTTCTTGGTGACCTGAGGGACACTAGGTTTGTTCAACGGTGCGTTCGCTTCACCGGATATCTTGGTAATTTCTACAAAGATATTGCAGATAAGTTCGCAGAACCGTTTGACGAGATCTATCAGTTCGCTGCTGATATGGGTGGTGCAGGTTTTGTTTTCACTGGTGAGAACGATGCTGACATCATGCACAACTCTGTGTCTATCAACTTGAATGTTCTTGAGGAACAGCGTAAGTTGAACGAGAGGACAGGAGTTAATAGAACAAAGATTTTTTATTCTGGATCTGCTTGCATGTATCCAGAGCACAACCAACTTGTCCCGGATAATCCAGACTGTCGTGAAGAGTCTGCATATCCTGCTAACCCGGACTCTGAATATGGATGGGAAAAACTCTTCAGTGAACGTCTCTACCTTGCTTACAACAGGAACCATGGCATTTCTGTTCGTGTTGCTCGCTACCATAACATCTTTGGACCCGAAGGGACCTGGGAGGGTGGAAGAGAGAAAGCTCCAGCTGCAATCTGCCGTAAAGTCGCTGAACTCCCGGCGCTTGGTGGAACCATCGAGGTGTGGGGAGACGGCTTACAGACTCGTTCCTTCTTGTTCATTGATGAATGCATTGAAGCGACTCGAAGACTGATGGACTCCGACTTCCTTGGACCTGTAAATATTGGTTCAGAGGAGATGGTGACTATCAATCAACTAGTAGATACTGCCGCTAAGGTTGCTGGAAAGACAGTAGAGAAGAACCATATCGATGGTCCTCTTGGTGTTCGTGGTCGAAACTCTAACAACGATCTCATCCGTGAGAAACTTGGTTGGGACTACTCTCAAACACTTGAAGAGGGTATTAGAAAGACATACACTTGGATTGCTAAGCAGGTTGCTAACCGATGATTATTTCAGTATTAGGTTCTAGTGGTCAGATAGGTGCTTATCTGACTGAGTATCTTCGTGGCAAAGGTCATGAAGTCATTGAGATTGATAAAAACTTAGGTCCTGAGCATAATCTCACTACTATTCCCAATGAATATGTTGAGATTCAAATTAAACGCTCTGACTTTGTATTTGTCCTAGCATTTGATGTTGGTGGTTCTAGATATCTCAAGAAGTATCAACACACATTCGACTTTGTGAATAACAATACTCGAATGATGGCAAACGTATTCACGATGCTTGAGAAGCACAAGAAGCGTTTTGTCTTTGCATCATCTCAGATGAGTAACATGAGTTACTCTCCTTATGGTGTGCTGAAGCGCGTGGGTGAACTTTACACTTCTACCCTGAAAGGACTGACTGTTAAGTTCTGGAATGTCTATGGTATTGAAAAAGACATGGACAAAGCACACGTCATCACCGACTTCATCCGTAAAGGGTTTGAAGAGAAGCAATTTGATATGCTGACTGATGGCACTGAAGAGCGTCAGTTCCTCTACGCTGAAGACTGCTGTGAAGCGTTAGAGGCAGTGATGGAGAACTACACGGACTTCAAACCTGAAGATCCTCTTCACATCACCTCATTCCGCTCTGAAACGATTAGAGAGGTTGCAAACATCATTCAAGGGTGTTTCGCAATGGAGGGAATGTATGACGTTAAAATTAACTCTGGACTCGCTAAAGATAGTGTTCAGATGGACAAAAGAAATGCTCCAGACACTTTTATTCTTGACTGGTGGATCCCTAAAACTAATATCCAAGATGGTATTAGACAAGTATTCAATGAAATGAAAAAGAACTATGGCTACTAATCTCACTGAAATCAGAAACTTTATCAACGAACCACATTGTGATCTTGGTGTGAACGCTTGGGTACTTGCTGAGTTGGTAAAAACATTCAAAGACGCACGTTTCTTGGATCTTGGTGTCCGTCTTGGAGCATCATCCGCCATCTTGTCTATTGATGCTGATGATAATAATAACCAAGTATGTGGTTGCGACCTCATGTTTGATGGTTTTCAACGTAATGGTGCTCGTTTTGTAAAACCAAACTACATGTGCTATCAGGCAGATAGTGTAACTCTTGGTAAGAACTGGGATGAAGATCCTTTTGATATCATCTTTGTTGATACTATTCATACCCGTGAGCAGGTTCTTGCTGAACTTTATTACTGGAGCGATCATATCAAAGAGAATGGATATTTTATCTTCCATGACTGCCATTGGGTAGGTGCTGGTGGTGAAGATAATGTCGTCTCTGAAGACACCTACGGTGATACCATCGGGGGCAAACTTTGGAAGCGTCCTGATGTTGCAGTCACTGACTTCTTCGGACTTCCTAAGAGCGTTAGAGAGTTGGAAGACTATGAGGATGAAAACATTAAGGTTGATCACTATCAACCTAGTTACGGTATGACTTTTGTTCAGGTCAAAAACCTTGAAGCTATTGAACAGTTCAAGAAAAATATTGACTGGTCTGAAGTTTTTGAGACTCGTAACTGGTTGAATGACCTGCACTTCAACCCTAAGAATCCTAACTTTGTTGACTGGAACCAGGATATTGCTAATATTGAGAACGAACTTGTTATTACCCCATGACGTTTGAGGTTTCCCATTGGAGCGGCAGACTTGGCAACAACATTCAACAGGTTGCCAACTGCCTTATGGCTGCTGAACAATATAAGTCAGTTTTTAGACAGAAACTTGACCATCATATTATTTCCAACTATGACATAGACTTCCAACAAATGTCTCATACCTCTCAGTGGGCAGGTAAAGGAAGATATTATGCTTGGGAGGGTATTGTTCATTGTGAAAGGGGTGAAGTCGAAGGAGGAAATGAGACTGGTGTAGATAGAGACTTTATCTATGCTAATATGCGTCGTATTTGTAAGAAATATGTTGCACCTTTTCTAAAAATTCCACGTAAAGAAGCACTTGATGATGACACTATCGTCATGCATCTTCGCAGCGGTGACAACTATCACCGTGTATTTGACCCTCCGACTAACTATGTTCCAAACCCTCTCATCTTTTATCTTAACTTGATAGAGAGTTTTGACAGGTGTATTCTTATTACAGAACCTGATGATAAGAACCCTATCGTTCATGAACTTCGTAAACTTGATAAGGTTCAGATACAGTCATCCTCAGTAGAAGAGGACTTTGCAACATTGATGTCTGCTAAAAACCTTGCGTTGTCTGGAGTTGGAACATTTGCCATGGCAGCAGCATTGTGTTCTAGTAACATCAAGAATTTGTTCACGACAGATCTGTTGTTGACTGAGCACCTAAATTATACTATGCTGTTTAATACAGATGTAGAAGTTCATGTTATGGAACTAGGTGATGAATACATCCCTGTTTATCCTTGCAGTTGGGCTAACACTGAAGAGCAGAGACAATTTATTCTAGATTATAGATGAAAATCTTCGTAACCGGGTGTGCTGGTTTGCTTGGTTCAAACTATGCCCGTCATCTTCTTGCTTCGGGGCATGAAGTCATAGGTATTGATGATCTCTCTGGAGGGTACAAAGCATTTGTACCCAAAGGGGAGAAGTTTACGTTTGTAAAACTAAACTTAGAGAGGAGGAAAAAAGTTGCTGAACTTTTTGAGGAGCATAATCCTGATGTCCTCCTTCATTTCGCGGCGTATGCGGCTGAGGGACTTTCTCCTTTTATTCGTAATTACAATTATCGTAATAATCTTATCGTTTCCGCTAATCTGATCAATGAATGCATCACCCACGGAACGAAAGTTATCTTCACTTCTTCCATGGCTGTCTATGGGGAACAGACGCCCCCATTTACAGAAGATAAACGCCCGCAACCTGTTGATCCATATGGTATTGCAAAATACGCAGTAGAGTGTGACCTTAAACTTGCTCATGAGCAGTTTGGACTGCGATACAATATCGTCCGTCCTCACAACGTCTTAGGCATCTATCAGAACATCTGGGATAAGTATCGTAATGTTATTGGTATTTTCATCCGAAAGGCATTGAATGGTGTGCCTATCCTTGTATATGGTGACGGAGAACAGACTCGTGCTTTCTCTGACATCCAATATTACATGGAACCGTTTGATAAACTCCTTACTGACTTTGATGGTGAGACGTTCAACATCGGTGCTGACAAATATTTTACTCTAAATGAAGTTGCAGAGACGGTTCAAACTATTGCTGCTAAGTATGGTTATGAAGTTCCTATCGAGCACGGTGAACCACGTCATGAAGTCAAACATGCTTTCTGTGATCACACAAAAGCAAAGACAATGTTGAACTTTGAGGATAAAACAAACCTTCAGGAGTTGGTTGAAAGTATGTTTGTTTGGGCGATGAAGCAACCAAATAGGAAGGTTAAGAAAATGGAATATGAAGTGACTAAAGACATCTATGATTATTGGAAATGACTGACTTAGAAGCGTTGGAGGGTCAGTATCCCACTGGTTCTGAAAGGTATTTTGTTGAAAAGCATGATAGACTGAGACATAAGTTTCCAGGTTCAGAAGACATTATTGAGAACCACTCTCAGTCAATGCAGGACCTCTTTGTTCTTTCTGTGCTTGATGGAAAGAAGAATGGAGTCTATATTGAAGTAGGAGCAGATAGACCAAGAGTTATTAACAACACTTGGTTGCTTGAGTCAATGTATGACTGGATGGGAGTATCGTTTGAAATTGATCCTGTGAAGGTTGAATATTTCAATACCATTCGGAGAAACAAGTGTATCTGCGAAGATGCAACTGCTTTTGACTACAAGTTTCTTTTTCAAGAGAGAAACTACCCTAAACAAATAGACTATTTGCAGTTGGACTGTGACCCTCCACAGGTCACTCTTGCCTGTCTTAAGCAACTTCCTTTAGAGGACTATCGTTTTTCTGTTATTACTTTTGAAACGGATCTCTACGCAGGTGGTCACTCTGTTCAAAAAGAGCAATGGGAGATCCTTATGTCACTTGGATATAAGAGAGTTGCCAAGAATGTATGTAATGAAGGTAACCCTTATGAAGACTGGTGGATTGACCCACTTGTCGTTCCTGAAGAGAGTTACAAACCCTTCATGATTGACGACGTAGAATTTAGTAAAATTATTTTAGACTGATGCTATTAGACTTTAACGCACTTAAAGCACAACACAACGTTAACATCAAGGGTGTCATCCACGTTGGCGGTCATATTGGTGATGAACTTGAAGAATATCAAGGTATTGAGAACATTATCATCTTTGAACCACAGAAGCATTGTTATGATCAACTTGTAGCAAAAGCAGAGCGTATTGGTTTGGGTGGTAAGTTTGTAAATTGTGCCCTTGGCAACTTCATCGGTGAAGCAGAAATTACTTCTGACCCAACTGGACTGACGGGTTCACTTTTGGAACCTGGACTTGTGGTTGATTATCCTGATATCGTGTTCAGTGAGAAGTTTATGGTTGATGTGTCTAAACTGGATGAAGAGATTCCAGCAGACCACCCATACAACTTTCTGAATATGGATGTTCAGGGTTATGAGTTGGAGGTTTTAAAGGGTGGCACAAATACACTTGAGAAGATTGACTACGTAATGACTGAAGTCAACCGTGCTGAAGTGTATAAAAAGTGTGCTATGATAGAGGAACTCTCCGAGTTCCTGGCACAGTATAACTTTACTAAAGTTGCTGAAGCATGGCACGGAGACTGGGGTGATGCATTTTACGTTAAAGGTTGATAATGAAAGTATTTGACTCGTTTATTTTTTTCAACGAACTTGAGTTGCTTGAGATGCGTCTTAACATCTTGGGTGACGTTGTTGACAAGTTTGTTCTCACAGAATCTCCCTATACTGTCAGTGGTAATGAAAAACCACTGTACTATGAGGAGAATAAGGACAAGTTTGCTAAGTGGCACGACAAGATTGTCCATAATATTACAGAGGAGATCCCTAATGACTTCTCTCATATGATGGAAAAGAGTAAGTTTCACATCGGTTACAGCGAACTTGACCCTTACGGCACTCCGTTTATCAACCTTCCTATCCGTTTTCAAAGAGCAGTTTTCAATAGAAACAATAGTTGCTTTGGTATTGAAAAGGCAGGAGCAGAAGATGGTGACCTTGTGATGACAAGTGATGCTGATGAAATTATCAACCCACTTGTGCTTCAGGATCTGTCCTGGTTTGATCCTAACAACCACTACACCACACTATGTAATGCTTATTATTACAAACTGAACTTCTTATATCAGGATGACTGGATGGGAACCAGACTCTGCACCTGGAAACATCTGAAAGGCACCACTATCGACCAGCATCGACAAGATCATGCTAATGCTCACAAGATTGCGGACGGTGGTTGGCATTTTAGTTTCCTGGGCAATGCAGAAAATTTCAAGTTGAAACTGGCATCATACGAACACACAGAGAATAACATTGCGTCTAACACTGACAACGCAGAAGAAAAGATAGAACAAGGACTGGATCCTATTGGTAGAGGAATGACTTACCGAGCAGTCCCTATTGACGAAAGTTATCCAGAATATATTCAAAACAACCAGGAGAAGTACAAAGAATTTATTAAATCATGGAACTAATTGAAGGAGTTGAACTGTCTAGACTTTGTGACTACTCGTTTGGTGACCAAGCGGGACAGTGGAGTAACATATATTCTCATTTTATGAAGGATGCAAGTTTTTTAAATGTAGAGTTTGCATCTAAAGTATTTGATATAAAGCAAAGTAGAGACTATATGACTCTGTTTATTGATAATATTCGCTTATATAAGAGAGATATTGCTGAAGTAAAAGATAGTGATAAACCCATTGTGGATGCCATGATGGAAACAAGTGACCTTCTAAAGTTGTGTGGTCAGTTTCCCGAGATGAAGTTTATCATTTTCACAAACCTGGAGGATACACCACTTGACGAGTACATTTTCGATTGTATACCAGATAATGTTCTGCGTGTGTGTGCTGCTAATTCTGTTGTGTGGAATGAAAAAGTAATTCCCGCACCATATGGTGTTCAAAGACGAATGAGTTTGAATGATGATAGAATAGAAGTTCTTCAAAAATACATGAATAAGGAGGAGAAGAAAGTCCCTAGATCGTTTAGACTATTGTATGTTGGCATTAATGAAAATTCACACGAAGAAAGAAAGGGTCTCACTCAAAAGTTTGTTGAAGAACCTTGGGCAACTGTAGAGACTGGAAGAGTTGACTATGAAACTTTTCTTGATAGAATGTGGAGATGTAAGTTTGTCTTATGCCCTAGGGGAAATGCCATTGACTGTCATAGAAACTGGGAGGCAGTCTACATGCGTCGGGTTCCTGTGATGAAAAGAGACCCATATCTGCAAGAGTTATACAAAAATTACTCAGTTTTATGGGTGGATGACTATTCAGAAGTAACAGAACAACTTCTCCTTGATAACAACCAACTATTTCTTGACGCACAGGAAGCAGATCTTTCCTCACTTGACCTTAATAACTTCTTTGATAAATGGAAAAGACCTTAGTAGTATCAAACCACAACTCTTGTCTTGAGTGGTTGACCACCACATATGACTATGGGTTTTCTCCACAAAACACTATCATTTATGATAGGAGTGATAAAGAGAAAGACTGGAGTCACTTGGGTGAAAGTATCCGTTCACCTAATGTTGGTGAGAATATCTATGATATTATGCGATATATTGTAGAACACTATGAAACTCTCCCCGATGTTTGTGTATTCATCAAGGGAAACATGTTCCAACGTCCTGAAGAAAGGGGTGGTGCAGAGTATTATACAACCCGTGAGAGGTTTTATCGTGCTTTAAATGCCGAATATTTCTTGCCTATTGAACGTTTTCATGAGTCAACTGCTTTTGTGGTCAATGGCGGTGGTTTCATTCAACCTACCTGGGAAGCAGTAAGTAACCAGACTGTTTACACCAGACACTTCTCCACTTTTCCACAAATGTTGGACAAGTTGTTTTACAACGCACCTAACTTTCCTTATAATAGGTTCGCACCTGGTGGGAACTATGTTGTCCCTAGGGCAAACATTCACAAGTATAGTAAACAGTTTTATGAGAAACTTCAGTTCTATGTTTCTTATGAACCACCGGAAGAATTTCAAAGCACATCAGGCGAATCTTACTTGATTGAGAGACTTCTTTATATGATGTGGACGGAAGACCTGGAGGAGAGAAATGTATAGCGTTTACGGTGCTGGATACATTGGTGGTAGATATTGTGAGATGTATCCAGATGACACGATAATTATCCCTAGAGAGCAAAGAGTTCCTGAAACCCAGGAACTTTTGTATTTTATATCTACGATTGACAACAGTAATATTCGCACCGATATTACCCTAGATGTTGAGACAAATCTCCATATTCTGTGTGAGGTCTTGGATTATTGTCGGAGTGCTGACCGCGTTTTCAATTTTATTTCTTCTTGGTTCGTCTACGGAGATTGTGATCTCCCTGCCAAAGAGGATGCGACATGTAATCCAAGAGGGTTTTACTCCATCACAAAGAAGTGTGCAGAAGATCTTATCATTGACTTCTGTAAAACCTATGGAATGAAGTATAGAATACTTCGTATGCCTAATGTTGTTGGTGGTTTTGACCCTAAGGCATCACCGAAGAAGAATGCTATATCCTACTTGATCAGTCTTCTCAAGAAGGGTGAAGATATTACTTTAGTAAATGATGGTCAGGTTTATCGAGATGTGATGCACGTTGATGACGTTTGTAGAGGCATTAATACAGTAGTAAATAGGGGAGAACTCAATACCATCTACAACATCGGAAGTGGACAAACGTTTTCTCTGGGTGGTATAATGAGTACGGCAAAGCATTTTCTAAAGTCAGAGTCAAAAATTCTCTCAAAACCTGGATATAGTCAGGATATGTTGCTGGATTGTAGTAAGGTGAGAGCATTAGGTTTTAGTCCCAAGATTAGTATTACTGAAATTATCAGAGAGTTATGTACCAACTGATTGATACATTTATTGAGTCCGCAAAGGAGATGGATGATGACATCTTTCCCTTTATGGCAAACAGGGGTTGGGAAGAAGGTAAACCTGTTTATTATTCTGGTCCTTATTGGGATGACAATGAGGCAAGAGAACTTATATACTCTGTGATGAAAGGTAAGTGGTTGTCTTCTGGTGAGAAGGTAAACCGTTTTGAGCATGAGTTTTCAAGAAAGTTTGGATTCTCTCATTCTGTAATGGTGAACTCTGGGTCATCTGCCAACCTGGTGATGATCGCTGCGTTAAAGAAATATTTCAACTGGGCAGACGGTGATGAAATTATTGTATGCGCTTGTGGTTTTGCGACGACTGTAGCACCAATCGTACAGGCAGGTCTGAAACCTGTGTTTGTTGACATCAACTGGGGCGACCTTAACTGGGACTTGGAGCAGGTCGAGGCAAAGATTACTGAAAAGACAAGAGCAGTATTTTCCTCTCCTGTTTTGGGTAATGCCTATGATATGGATCAACTTTATGACATTCTTGACAGGCATCAACTGGAACTTATCGCTGACAACTGTGATAGTTTGGGCAGTAAGTATGAAGGTCACTACCTTACAGACCGTGCTGTAGCAGCATCTTGCTCCTTCTATCCTGCTCACCACCTCTGTACTATCGAGGGTGGCATGGTTTCATCTAATAACAAAGCAATCATTGACCTTGCACGTAGTTTTGCTTGGTGGGGACGTGGTTGTTATTGTGTAGGACAACAAAACTTGCTGTCTAACGGTGTATGTGGACGACGCTTTGATAGGTGGTTGGAAAAGTATCCTGACATCGTTGACCATAAGTATGTCTTCGGGAATATGGGATATAATCTTAAACCTCTTGACCTTCAGGGTGCAGTTGGTTCAGTTCAACTGTTGAAGTTTGAGGAAATTCATGATAAACGTCGCAAAAATAAGTGGGCAATTCATCAGATTGTTGAGCGTATTCCTGGTATCCGTGTGATGAGAGAGATGCCAAATGCAGAGACAAGTTGGTTTGGTGTTCCTATTCTCTGTGATAATAAGAAGTTAAAGCATTCTCTTGTCAAACACTTTGAAGATAATAAAGTGCAGACAAGAAACTATTTTGCTGGTAATATTCTTCTTCATCCTGGATATTCTTACCTTGATGATGCTAATAAATATCCCAACGCGAACCAAGTATTAGACCTAGTATTCTTCCTTGGGTGTTCGCCAACAATCACTGACAAGATGATTGAGTACATTGCAAAAGTGGCATCACAATATGTTAGCGACTGAATTTCTTCATGGACAAGGCATGGGCAATCAACTGTTTGCCTATGTCACGACCAGAGTTCTTGCGCTTAGACTTGGATATGACTTTGGTATCAAAGGACTTCAAAGCGCAGGGGACTCAAGAGTAAACAAGAAAGGGTTCTACTTTATGAACCTGGACTATGGTAAGGAAGTACCAGATGATCTCACCAGATATGATGAATATCGTCACGCGAGAGAGACAGATACGTGGCTTAGGACTGATATTAGACTGACTGATAAGGGTCTTCTGTCTATACCTGACAATCATATTATTTACGGTAACTTTCAGTCAGAGGACTATTTCTATCCTGAAATAGATGTGGTCAAAGATTGGTTGAGAGTTCGTATTATGTACGAACATGATGACACAAACGGAAAGAACATCTGTGTTCTTAATTTCCGTGGTGGAGATATGATTGGTAATGCTGGAGCATTTGTTCCACCATCATATTGGCATAATGCTATGCAGCATATGTCAGAATACAACCCTAACATGGAATATTGCATTGTAACTGATGATGTTAAAACTGCTAATAGGATGCTCCCTGACATCCCTGCATATCATGTTGACGTGGCATGGGATTATGTCGCTGTCAAGAATGCAAGGAATGTTATATGTACTACCTCCACCTTCTCTTGTTTCCCTTTATGGACATCCAAAAATTTAGAGATGTGCATTGCACCCAAGTATTGGTTCCATCACAACCTATCACAAGGATGGTGGAGTCTTGGATGCAGTATTTACAGTTATCCGACATATTACATGGATAGGGACGGTAAACTGTTTACACCCGATGAATGTAGGGTAGAATGGGACCAATATAAGGAGAGTTCTAACATTTACAATGGGGACCTATGATGACCAAGATTGACCTAAAAGATGTTACATTAATATCTGTTGACACAACCGATGACTTAACTGGAACTCTTAATGGTGTTTTTACTAGTATGTCTGGTATCAACTATGGTGCTGTCAAACTTGTGACTACTCAAGAGCAAATTGATAAGAACCCACATTTTTCTGATGAGGGCATCACCGCTGAAGTGTCTGTAGCACCCATCAAAAACTACAATGACTATAACCACTACGTCATCTATCATCTTCACAACCACGTTGATACCTCTCATTGTCTCTTAGTACAACCAGATGGGTTTGTATTGTTCCCTGACAAGTGGGATGACTCTTGGATGCAATATGACTATATCGGTGCTCCATGGGCGCATGTAGAAGACGCATATATTGACCCTTTTGGCAACCATCACAGAGTTGGCAATGGTGGTTTCTCTTTCCGAAGCAAGAAGTTTCTTGAGGTTCCCACAAAAGTCGAAGTCCCATGGGAAACAAACAATAGTGACTTCTACTGGATGCCCGAAGGTGTGGTAAACTATCATGAGGATGGTAACGTTTGCGTTCACAACCGTCACATCTTTGTAGAACAGGGGTGTAAGTATGCTCCCGTCGATGTCGCCGTCAGGTTCTCACAAGAAACCAGAGTTCCTGAAGCAGAGGGGGTGACACCATTTGGTTTCCATTATAGACTGCCACCAGGAGTTGAACTTTCATGATCGGACACAATCACATTGGTAAGAACGGACGGTTTGGTAACCAGATGTTCCAGTATGCTGCCACTCGTGGCATCGCACACTCGCATGGTGTTGACTTCATCATTCCTGATGGTCCTAGAACTGATGAGGAGTTCACGGATGAGGAGGAGCAGCATAAGCTTTTTATGGCATTTGATATGGAGGCTGCCAAAAATATTGGTTTTCTAGATGCACCCTATCGTCAGGAGGCATCGTTTCGTTTTGATGCAGACCTTTTTGAGAACTGTGATGACAACGTAAACCTTTACGGATATTTTCAGTCAGAGAATTGGTTCGCTCATATTGAAGACGAAATTCGACAGGACTTTACTTTCCGAGATGAAGTAACCGAAAAATGTCATAATGTTCTAGATCAAGTTGTGGGTGATGGAGACTTTATCACACTACATGTAAGACGAACCGACCACCTTATCAAACCTACATATCACCCAGTCCTGCCAATCAGTTATTATGAAGAAGCACTTGGACGACTGCCGAAGGACCTCCCTGTGGTTGTACTCACGGATGATCCATCGTGGGCATTCGGACACTCATTCTTTGAATCTGATCGTTTCTTTGTCTCTGAGAGTGACAACATTCACGATATGTGCCTCATGTCAATGTCCCAGTATAACATCATCGCAAACTCAACCTTCTCTTGGTGGGGAGCATGGCTCGCAGGACATGATAATGTGATTGCACCCAAACTCTGGTTTGGTCCTGATGGTGAGGACCCTACCGACATTTATATTGACCGCTGGGAGTATCTTGATGTCTGAAATTACAGTATGCATCCCCACCTACGAATATAAGGGTAGGGGAGTTGAGTTTTTAGCAGAGTTGTTTGACTCTCTTGAGCGTCAAACTTTTACTGACTTTGATATTGTCATCTCTGACCATAGCAAAGATGATACGATTCAAGAATGGTGTCGTCACTGTCACTATGACTTTGAGATCACATACATCAGAAACCCAAATGGACGTGGTTTTCAGGCACCTAATACAGACTGTGCTATTGAAAATGCGGAGGGTAGAATCATCAAACTCATCTATCAAGATGACCTCTTTGTAGATGAAAATGCACTTCAAAAAATACATGATGCGTTTGAAAGTGGTGCTAAGTGGTTGATTCATGGTTTCACTCACACCACAGATGGTATTGAAACACATCGTGACTGTGCTCCTAAGTGGACACCAAGGATGGTGGAAGGTGACAACTTGCTTGGAAGTCCCTCATGCACTGCTTTTCTTAATGGTGTTTATGATGGTATGGATGATAAGATGAAACTTCTCATCGATACCGAACTCTATCATCGTATGAGGCTCAAACATGGTATGCCTGCTCTCATTGATGACGTTCTCATTGCGAACAGGGAACACGGCGATAGAATGAGTTCGGTTGGTGTTGATTATGACGCTACTATCTCAGACTCTTCTAGAACTTGGTTGGTAAATAAGGCAGAGATAGAGCATATCTATAACAAACATCCAGAATTTTTTGTGACAAGAAAGTATCCTGATGAAACATGATTTAAAACAAGCGACTTTTATCATTCCTATTCGTATTGAATCGGAGGATAGACTTAGAAATGTCATCACTTCAGTGGCATTTCTTCTGAACAACTTTGACACCAACATTATCATTAAAGAAGTAGATAAGACTTCTGTGTTTGCTGAGCAGGCACTGCCTCAATTAGAAAGTTTCTTTGGTGTAGCAAAAGTCAAACACATCTTTGAAGAGAGTGATGAACCTTTGTTCCATCGTCAGAAAGTTCTGAACGAAATGATCATGGAAGCAGACACAGAGATTGTGGTCAACTATGACTGTGATGTTATTTTGCCTCTCAATTCTTATACGATTGCCTACCAGGGCATCATGAATGGAACATACGACGTTGTTTACCCTTACGGTGCTGGAATGTTTCAGAGGCAAGTGAACGCTGAGGATAAACTTGTCTCAGAGTTTCTTGATGGTAATAATTATGATGGTTTAGACAGGGCATCTAATGAGCATACCTCCGACTTTGGATGGGCACAGTTCTTCCGTCGCAGTGTATACATTCAAGGTGGTATGGAGAATGAAAACTTCCGTGCGTATGCTCCTGAAGATAAGGAAAGATACTTCCGCTTTACCACACTTGGATATAAAGTTGGCAGAGTGAATGATGTTGTCTACCATCTGGAACATGCTAGAGGTGATAACTCTTGGTTCTCAAATCCACACATGCAGTCTAATATGAGTGAATGGGAGAAGATATGTAGGATGGACAAAATGGCTCTTATGGAGTATTATTCAAATCAAGACTATCTGAAAAAATATGTTAGCGTTTAATAAACTTGGGAACCTTGGCAGACTTGGCAACCAGATGTTTGAATATGCTACATTGCGTGGTATATCAGCAAAGCACGGTTACGACTGGATGATTCCACCATATGATGCTAGTAGTATTGAAAACTATAGTCTTCACTATTGCTTCAAGATGGAGGATGTCACTGATTATAATCTAGGTTTTCTTGTGAATGATAGATACGTTCAAGAAAGGCAGTTTCATTTCGATCAAGAACTCTTTGATATGTGCCCTGATGACTGTAGTCTTCATGGGTTTTTTCAGACTGAAAAATATTTTAAGAATGCAGAAGATATTGTTCGTAGGGAATATACTTTCCATGATGAGCATCTCGAACCTTGCCAGGCAATTATAGAGGAGTATAAGGACCAGGAACCTATCATGCTCCACGTTCGACGTGGTGATGCAAACCTGACTGACCCCCGTGGTTTCAAATGGAGTTACACTCAATGTGGTGATATGCATCCTACTCAGACTGTTGATTACTATGAGAGAGCACTGGCAGAGTTTGATGACAACCAACCTGTGTTTGTTTTTTCCGACTCTATTGAATGGGTAAAGGAGCAAGAGTTCTTCTCTGGTGATAGGTTCTTACTTTCAGAACCACAGGATAAATATGCCGATGGTTCTTTTACACCATACGCTGACCTATGCTTGATGTCTCTATGTTCTCATGCTATTGTGGCTAACAGTAGTATGAGTTGGTGGGGAGCTTGGCTCCAGTCTAACCCAAACAAAAAGGTGATTGCACCTAAGAAATGGTTTGGACCTGCTTATGCGGACAAAGACACTAAAGATCTCTATTGCTCTGATTGGATTGTGCTATGAATAGAATTACTGAATATCCTGAACTACGAAATCGTATAGTCAAATGGATTAAAGAATATGTTGCGGAGAATAATATCAACGCTTTAGTCGTTGGTGTCTCTGGTGGCATTGACTCTGCTGTTGTTTCTACTCTGTGTGCTGAGACTGGACTGCCAACGTATGTTCTTTCAATGCCACTTCACTCAAAGTATGACAACACCACACTTTCAAATGCTCATTGTGAGAAACTTGCGAAGTATGAGAATGTCACCCACGTTAATGTAGAATTGTCTGGTGTCTACGAAAAGTTTATTCATTCTCTTGAGTGGTGGACTGATGCTCGTGGAGAGAAGAAGACCACTTACACCAGCAGAGAACTTGCCAACTCAAATACAAAGTCACGTCTCCGTATGGTGACTCTGTATCAGGTGGCAGGAAGTGTTGGTGGTATTGTTGTCGGCACTGGTAATAAAGTTGAAGATTATGGTGTAGGATTCTACACTAAATATGGTGACGGCGGTGTTGATATTGCACCTATCGCTGATCTCTACAAGACTGAAGTATGGGAACTTGGTAAGTATCTTGGTGTAGACAAACGCATTATTGATGCTCCTCCTACAGATGGTTTGTGGGAAGATAGTCGGACTGATGAATCTCAACTGGGTGCATCTTACGAGGATCTGGAATGGGTGATGGATAGTGAAATCTATACTAATGCACCAGATCCAGATTCTTGTAATATGTGGAGAGGAAATCCATTGACTGATGCACAGAGAAGTGCTATTAGACAATATGGCAAGTTCCACCGCCAGAACAAGCACAAAATGGAACCTATTCCTACATTTAAACTATGAAGATTGGACTTATTGGTGCAGGGAGACTTGGTATTTGCTTCTCCCTGCTTGTAGAACAGGCAGGATATAATATCCTTGCATCTGATATCCATCAGGACTATGTTGATGACCTTAATAATAGGGTCATCAAAACTAATGAACCTGAAGTTCAAGAACTCTTGACCAGGGCACAAAACTTTGAAGCAACAACAAACAACCTTCGAGTCATCGAAGAGAGTGATATTGTTTACACACTTGTTGCAACTCCATCATTGGAGAGTGGAGACTACGATGTCTCCGCAGTGTGGCAGGTTGTTGATGATATTATTGAGTCTGGTGTTAAAGATAAAGCATTCGTTGTTGGATGCACTACTAACCCTGGCGACTGTGAAAAGTTTCAGGAGAAACTTGATAGTGTAGGATGGAAAGTCTATTACAATCCAGAGTTTATTGCTCAAGGATCTATTATCAAAGACCTGAGACATGCTGATATGGTCCTTATCGGCGGCAGATGGGGTGCTACTTATGATGAACTTCATAACCTCTATCATAAGATTCAGGTCTCACCTCCAAAGATTAGTTTGATGTCAACCACTGCTGCAGAGTTGGTGAAGTTGGCAATGAACTGCTATCTTACAACCAAAATTAGTTACGCTAATATGGTTGGTGAAGTTATGGTCAAGGCAGGTCTTGGTGATGAGATCACTACAGTCCTTGGTGCCATTGGTGATGACACTAGAGTTGGTAGAAAATATCTGAACTATGGATATGGTTTCGGTGGTCCGTGTTTGCCCAGGGACAATCGTGCTTTCGCTGCCTTTGCTAGGAAGCAAGGTCTTGACTACAACCTTGGAGAGACTACAGATCTGTTCAATAGACAACACGCAGAGTTTCTCTTAGACCAGTGTGTGGTGAATAATCCAAACGGTTTTCCTTTCTATTTTGACTATGTGACATATAAGAAAGGATCTGATATGCTGGTAGAGAGTCAGCAGTTGTTGCTGTGCATTGACCTGTTGGATGCAGGATACACGGTCTATATTGATGACATCGAACCTGTCATTGATATGATTAGTGAGAACCTGACTCACCAATACGGTAATAGAGTCCGTTTCGGTAAACCACAAGAAGAGGTGTATAAGGTAGAGTTCTGATGACTTTCTCAATGCTTGATAAAAACAAGTCTGCCTTCAAACTTAAAAACTTTGGTCCTATCTATTATTTGAACCTGGATGATCAAACAGACAGGCGTCAGTATATGGAGGACCAGTTTGAGTATTGGCAGATAGAAAACTATGAACGTATCTCTGCTTACGATGGCAGAGAGGATGACCTAGGACACGTCATCAAGGGTGCTTATCCTGACATGATGACCTCTGGTGAGATAGGTTGCACCACGTCCCATCTGAAGGCACTGCAGCACTTCCTAGAGACCTCTGATAGTCCCTATGCCATCATCATGGAGGATGACTGTAGTCTTGAGACTGTGATGCATTGGAACTTCACTTGGGATGACTTTGTTGCCTACACGCCCTATGACTATGATGTCATTCAACTTGCCATCATTTGTACGGGAGACATTCATGTCAAGATTCACAAGCGGTTTGTGAATGACTTCTCCACTGCTTGCTATATGATCAATAGACGCCATGCACAGAAACTGTTAGACTTTCATGTGCGTGGTGATAAGTACAAACTTGATAATGGAGTTAAACCACGTCCAGTTGCAGATGATCTTATCTACAACTCTGGCAATACTTACTCTATTCCGCTTCTACTTTACAAGACGGATTTAGGTTCTAGTATTCATCCTGAGCACATCGATGCTTTCCATAAAGGAAACTATCAAGCTCAATTGCATTACTGGACCACAAATGGTTCGTCTATGAGTATCCGTCAGCAGATGGATTATGACCCATATCTTGGTAGAATTACTGAGAGTTCTGCTGCAAAACAGGCGGAAAACCCATCCACTTGACAGAAACTTTAGAAACTGTTAGTATAAATACTTAACCTTTTGTCATTATTACAAAAGGTAACACGGAGAGTTGTCGATTCTCCTTCCATCTGCGGGTAACCATTCCGCAAGTAAACAAACGAGGTAAAACTAATGTTCAAAACGACTATCGCTGCAGCAGCCGCCGCTGTTGCTTTCGCTCCTGCTGCTGCCCTAGCCGGACCCTACGTAAACGTAGAGGCCAACGCATCTTATCCTGATGGCGAGTATTCTTCAGCAACCACAGATATTCATCTGGGTTACGCTGGTGGAGAAGGTAAAGTTGGTTACTACGTACAGGGAGGACCTGCCGTGGTTCACACTGAGTCCACTGATGACACCGACACTGAACTGTCTGGTAAGGTTGGTATTTCTTACGCCGCAACCGAGGCTGTTGGAGTCTACGGAGAACTCGCTGGAATCTCTGGTGAAGACGCCACTGGTGATAACATCATCAACTGGGGTGCTAAACTGGGCGCAACCTGGAACTTCTGATAAGTAGACAATAAACATCTAGATGTTATAATGGGGTGCGACGGCACCCCTTTTTTTATGAAGAAGATTCTGCTTTCACCAGTTACCCACTTTAATCTAATGTTAGTGGGTATTTTAATTTTCATAGGAGTGCTACACGAACATACTCACCGCGCTATGAAGTTAGATGTGCATGGGCATGTCAGACAATTCTGTAGAGCAAACCCTGATACTTGTAAGTCGATGCTCTCAGACTATTGACAAAACTGTTACATTACTATATAATTACAGTAACAGTTCTTTACATAACAATGACTGCAACACGCTCTAACACTGTAACAATTGAAGAAGGTGGACGCACAAACATGTGGGCCACTGAACCCCGTATGTACATTGACCAAACCGCAGCAGAGCGTTATGGTTATGAGACCTACGCAGAACGTGCAGAAAAACTGAATGGTCGCACCGCGATGGTTGGTTTTTTCTTTGCAGTGTTCTCATATGCCTTGACTGGTAACCTGTTCTTTGGTATTGTTTGAGGATACAGCACTTATCTAATGATTGAACTCTTGACGCAAACTGAGTTTGCCTGGGCTGCTAATCACACCATTGCTGAATTCCTTGCAGGATACATCTTTGGAGCAGCACTTATTATT
>Ga0098042_1000285_pt1 | contig 19781 bp, 22 predicted proteins | sample 9_EtaG_FD_75066 | JGI IMG/M metagenome (GOLD analysis project Ga0098042, IMG submission 75066) | Marine viral communities from the Subarctic Pacific Ocean - 9_ETSP_OMZ_AT15188 metaG | ecosystem: Environmental > Aquatic > Marine > Oceanic | place: Pacific Ocean | collected 2015-01-10
TATCTGGACCAGCCATCAAAGGCATTTCCACAAGGGAAAAGGGAAGCGCTAACACACGCTCGAGAGCAGTTCCAGCTCCAGAAGGCTCAAGATTTAGCTGCTGAAACTGTAGAGATTGCCGACTCAACTGACCTTGACAATGAGTCTATAAATAAAAGTAAGCTAATGATTGACTCGAGGAAATGGCTTGCTGGTTCTTATAACTCCCAATTTAAAGCTGGAACTGGTAACAATGTTCAAGTAAATATTTCAACTAATGACCTCCATTTAGAAGCATTAAAGAAGGTATAAACTGTTCATTTATTACAATGATTGAACAAATAACCGCAATTATTATTGTAAAGACTAAAAGGTATTTTTGCTAAGTTATTGATTTAATTATGTTTTTTTAAAATAAAAGCGAAAGACCCCCCTTGTCTTGGTATATGAAGGGGGTAGGGGTATATAATTTTTTATCTACCAATCCAAAAAAAAATATTTTATATACCTTTTAAAATATAATAACATATTGTGTCTTTTCAAGACCCACCCCCTACATAATGTATATATACCTAGAAAAAAAATTTTTTTTGTTATAGAATAACCTTTTATAACGCTAAATATAGCGACAAAAAGGAATCAACTATGGTTACTCGATATGATGCTCAATATGATGTCCACGATTTGTTAGTTAAAAACCTATCGAAAAAAGAAAAAACCCAAACTGTTAAATCCCAAGAAAAACCTAAGAAAACAAAATCGGTAAAAACATAATGAAAGATATTTACGAAGCCAAAGATGTTGGCGATATGTATGGTGAGTCTGACTCAGAATTTTATGGTGATGGTGAAAACCTAGAGCCTAGCAACGAAGATTTAACTGGAACAGTTAGCTCCGCCATAGATGATGCGGTTGATTATATAGATAATACTATTAGTCCGTTAAGAGCTACTGCCATTGAATATTATCAAGGTCTGCCTTTTGGCAATGAGGAGTCTGGGCGCAGTCAAGTCGTTAGTAGGGATGTTCACGACACTATTGCTGATATTATGCCTAGCCTTATGCGTATATTTTTCTCAACAGAGAATGTAGTTGAGTTTGTACCTTTCGGAAAAGAGGATGTTAAGACTGCTGAACAAGCTACCGATTTTATTAATAAGATAGTCTTAAATCAAGATAATGATGGATTTACAACTTTTTACAATGCCTTTAAGGATGCGCTGTTATGTAAGAATGGTATTGTTAAGTATTATTGGGATGATAACTACAACGCTGAGTATTTTGAATACGAAGGTTTAGATGACGATTCTTTAGCTGTTTTAGAGTCTGATACCGAAGTTGAGATTATTAAAATTAAATCTTACCCTAACCCAGCCTTTCCTACACCAGAAGCAACTATCCAAGTTAATCCAGAAGATATGGCTGGTATGGAGCAACAACCTATGGAAGATACAATAGTTGATGAGACTGTTGTTGAAGATATGCCAGAGGAAGAAAAAACTCCAGAGCAAATGATAGAGGATATGTTACCGCCAGAAGCTCAAGAAGTTATTCCTGAGTTAATAGAGCAATCCATGATGATACCACAGTTGCATGATGTGAAGTTAAGAAGGAAAAAAGAAGGTGGTTGCATTAGGGTAGAAAGCCTACCACCAGAAGAATTTCTTATAGACCGCAACGCAACTTCTATGGATGATGCGTATTTAGTGGGTCATAGACGCTATCTTACTGTATCAGAACTTGTCGAGATGGGGTATGACTATGATGATGTTATGCAATATGCAACTCCTTATGATATGGAGATGGATGATAACGCTGAATACAGAGCTAGACACCCTTTAGGTGTTGATACAACTGACAGCGAACAAGATGACGCAAACCTAAAGGTGCAATATATCGAAGCCTATATGAAGGTTGATATGACTGGTGATGGTTTAGCGGAACTAAGGCGTATATGTTGTCTTGGTGATAGCTACGAAATTAGAAAGAACCTTCCATGTTCGCATATACCTTTTGTATCTTTCTGTCCTGACCCAGAGCCACATACTTTCTTTGGAACTTCTATAGCAGATATTACACAAGACATACAGAAAGTGAAGTCTATGATTCTCCGTTCTATGTTAGATAGTCTTGCATTGAGTGTTCATCCTAGAGTTGCTGTTGTTGAAGGACAAGCAAATATTGAAGATGTTATGAATACAGAAGTTGGCGGTATTATTCGTACTCGTAACGCTGGCGCAGTACAGCCTTTTAGTGTTCCTTTTGTTGGTCAACAAGCCTTTCCTATGTTGCAATATATGGATGAAATAAAAGAAAACAGAACTGGTATGTCTAAGGCTTCTATGGGTTTAGACGCTGACGCTTTACAATCAACTACTGCCGCTGCGGTTAATGCAACTGTTAAAGGCGGTCAACAGCATATTGAATTGATAGCTCGTATCTTTGCTGAGAAAGGTATGAAGCCTTTGTTTAAAGGTATCTTAGAACTTCTAAGTACACATCAAAGTAAAGAACGCATGGTCCGATTAAGAAATGAATGGACACCTATCGACCCTAGAGCATGGGATGCTGGAATGGATGTAGTTGTTAATGTTGGTCTTGGCAATGGTTCTTCACAAGAAAGGATGCAATACCTAAGTCTTATATCTGGTAAACAAGAACAGATATTACAAACATTAGGAGCTGACAATCCTTTAGTTGAAATGACTCAGTACAGAAACACTATGGCGAAGATGGTAGAGTTAGCTGGGTTTAAAGACGCTGGTATGTTCTTTAAAGAAGTGCAACCATTAAACCCACAACAAAAAGCTATGATGCAACAACAGAAGAAACCTGATGCTGCTGAACAGTTAATTCAAGTACAAATAGAAGAAATTAAGGCTGATATGGCTAAATCTGCTGCAAGATTAGAGCTTGATAAAGAAAAAATGAAACGCTCTGATGATTTAGATAGAGACAAATTAGACTCTGAAATACTACTAAAAGCAGCTGAAATTGAAGCTAAATATGGTTCTAAGGTAGAAACTGAGGTTATAAGAGCATTAGTTGAAAGGGATAGAGAACAAATGAAAATGCAACAAAATTTAATAAGCACAATGAATAGGGGTATTCCGCAATGAGCCAAGAAATAGATGATATTATTTTATTTGGTAAAAATGCGAAACGAATTTTAGAAGATATAACATTTAAGACTGTCATTGATAGTATTAAAGAAGATGTATTCCATGATTGGCAAACAACTTCACCTAGCCAAGAAAAGGAACGAGAAAAATTGTATTCTCTCTTAAAGGCTATAGACCTTTTAGAAGAAAAAATGTGGGCGGTGTCTGATAACGCTCATGTTTTAAAAATTAATTCAGACAAAATAAAAAGTAGAAAATAATATCAAAGGAGTTTAAAATGAGTGAAGCGACACCCCATATATCGGATGATACTACGGAATCGCCAGATAATTTACAAACACTAGATAAGGTAACTAAAATTTTGGAGCGTCAAGACGCCAACCAAAACGAGGAAGCCAAAGACCAGTCGGTTGATATAGAAGAACAAGATATTGATACTGGCGAGGAATATGAAGATTCTTATGAAGATAACTCTGACGAGTATGAAGCAGAGTCTTATGAGAGTGAAGAAGATTCCGAACTGTATGCAGACGAACAAATCGAAAGTGATTCGGAAAGCACACCAGAAGCAGAGCCATTATACAGAGTTAAAGTAGATGGTGAAGAATTTGATGTACCGCTGGATGAATTGCGGAATGGATATTCAAGGCAACAGCATTTTACTAAACAAAGTCAAAAACTTGCGCAAGAAAGAAAGCAGTTTGATACTGAGTTTAGACAAGTACAAGAGGAACGGCAGCAATATGTCCAACTTTTGAGTGCTTTAGAGAGTCAAATACAGAATATGGACTCTCAGCCAGAGCCTGATTGGGATAGCCTGTATGAATCAGACCCCATTGAAGCCAGCAGACAACAACATGAGTGGAATCGTTTTAATCAAGCGAAGAATGAAAAACTTCAAGCTGCTCAAGCTGAAAAGCAAAGAGTAGCCCAGATTGAACAGAGAGAGCAAATGGAACAATATAAGACCTTGCTATCTCAAGAAGCTCAAAGGCTTAAAGAAGTTATTCCAGAATGGAAAGACGAAAAAAGAGCCACAAAGGAACGAACTGAGTTAAAAAATTATTTGATTAAACAGGGAGTTTCCGAAGAAGAAGTATCTGCTTTAGTAAAAGCTGACCATGTGAAAGTTTTACGAAAAGCAATGTTGTATGATAAAGGCAAAAGAAAAGTTTCTAAGCAAAAAAATAACCCAACAAGAAGAACTAGGGTTATGAAAAGTGGAGCGAAACTAGCACCAAAAGTTCAAGATAAATATAAGAAAGCGACCTCTAGCTTAAAAAAGAGTGGGAAATGGCAAGACGCAGCTCAAGCTGTTTCCATGTTGTTAAACGAATAAACATTTATAAGGAACTAATACAATGGCAATTATTGCAAATACCTTCACAAGATACGCTTCAATAGGTATCAGAGAAGAACTATCTAATATTATCTATAATATTAGCCCAGAAGAAACTCCATTTATGTCAAATGGTGGCAGAGAAACTGTTAGAAATACATTTTTTGAATGGCAAACAGATTCACTTGCAGCAGCAGCAGCTAACTATCAAATTGATGGTGATGACATTGCTACTTTTCCAGCTACAGCACCAACAACAAGAATTGGTAATTACACCAATATCTCAAGAAAGTTAATCATTTTAGCAGACAACTTGTCTGTTATTGACGCTGCTGGAAGAACAAGCGAGCTTGCTTATCAAATCACCAAAATGGGTCAAGAATTAAAAAGAGACCAAGAAACTACTTTGCTTTCTAACCAAGCAGCAGTAGGTGGTGGTACTGGTACAGCTAGAAGAACTGCTGGTTTACCAGCTTGGCTAAAAACAAACTCTAGCAGAGGTACTGGTGGTACAGACCCAACAGTTTCTGGCGGTGTTGTTAATGCAGCAGCTGGAGATGCAACTACAGGAAACAGACGAGCTTTTACAATAGATATGCTTAATGATGTAATTGAAAAAGTTTGGACACAAGGTGGAACTCCAAAAATGCTTATGGTTGGTCCTCATAACAAAACAGTAGTTTCTGGTTTTACAGGAATTGCAGCTAATCGTTATGAAATATCAAAACCAGAAGCTGGAGTTATTATTGGTGCAGCTGACATTTATGTTTCAGATTTTGGTACTGTAAATATCGTACCAAATAGATTCCAGAGAGACAGAGACGCATTTGTGCTTGACCCTGAGTTTTATGCAACTACCATACTTAGACCTATCGAAAGTATTGAGTTGGCTAAAACTGGTGATGCAGAAAAAAGAATGTTACTCGTTGAGTATGGTCTTAAAGTTAAAAATGAAGCAGCTCTTGGAGTTGTTGCTGACTTAACAGAAGCATAATCATTAATAGGTGTGGGGAAGGTGTAAAAGCCTTCCCCATAGGAACTGAACATGAAAAACAAAAGACTAATAAGTTTTGACCACAAAACTAAAATTTCAAACAATTTTACTTTTGAAGAAGATATATCTGGAAATAATGACCATCATTTCGTTATTTCAAGAGAGCAAGATGTAACTGCAATTATAAATGATAATAAAGAACAACTTAAACAAACCGATAAAAGAACTAAATGGGGTGAATGGAACAAAGTCGCTTCTATCCCTATGGTGGTTTATTATGACTTAAAAGAAAAGGGTATATTAGATGACCCAGTAGCTATTAAGAAATGGCTTAATGACCCTGAAAATAAATATTTTAGAACTAGAGAGGGAACTGTTTAATGGCTATTACTAATTATTCACAGCTTAAATCCTCTATAGCCAGTTGGCTTTTAAGAGATGACTTAACCTCTGTTATACCTGATTTTATAGCTTTAGCAGAAGCTCAGTTTAATAGAGAAATACGAAACAGAAAAATGATAAAAAGGGCAACAGCAACTATCGATTCTCAATATAGTGCTGTTCCTTCTGATTGGTTACAAAATGTAAACCTTGTTATGGAGACTAATCCAGTAACAACATTACAATTTGTTACTAGCGAACAACTTGATAGATTGAGACAATCAAATTCTGCAACTGGAGACCCAGCAGTTTATACAGTTGTTGGACAAGAGTTAGAGGTTCTGCCTGTTCCAGCAGCTAACTCTACACTTACAGGAGAATTAACTTATTATGGAAAGATAGACGCTTTATCTGACACTACCACGACTAATTGGTTATTAAACGCTTCTCCTGACATTTATCTTTATGGAACATTATTACAGTCTGCGCCTTATTTAGTTGAAGATGAGAGGATAGCTGTATGGGGTGGTATTTATACCAAATTAATCAACGACCTTAATATTGCCGATTCTAACGCTAGAATAGGTGATTCGTCTTTAAGAATAAGAGCAACAGCATTACAATAGGAGATAATTATGAGCTTTTCGGATTACTTAGAAAATAAAATTTTAGCGTACACTTTTAGCGGTACTGCTTTTACACCAGCTGCTACAAAGTATTTAGCTTTATATACAGTAGCACCAAATGATGATGGTACTGGCGGAACTGAGGTATCAACTTCTGGTACTGGTTACGCAAGACAAACTGTAGCCTTTACAACTACAAATTCACAATCAAGCAATACAGCTGCTGTCGAGTTTCCAACAGCAACAGCTAGTTATGGAACAGTAGTAGCTATTGGAGTTTTAGATGCTGCAACAAGCGGTAATTTGTACGCAGTCGGAACACTATCTGTTTCTAAAGCTATTGGAACAGGAGATGTATTTAGAGTTCCAGCTGGCGATTTAGATATTGATTTAACATAGCGGAATAATAATGCCAACAAGAAACTATAGCCAAGGTGATTACGGATTAAATGTTTACGGAGAATGGGCTGAAACAGTTAGTGGAACAGTTACAATTTCTAGTGCATCAAGTCTGTCATTAACGGCTGCCGTTCCAACTGACACTTACGGAAGCGGTCAATATGGTTATGGTAATTATTCCGCTGGAACATATAGAGATGGTTCTGCTACTATAACAGGAGCATCAACACTAGCTGTTTCAGGAAGTGCAGTAAGACAAACAACTATATCTATTAATGCAGTTAGTTCAGTTACTTGTTCTGCACAAGGAGTTAGAGGTGGCATTATACCAGCTCAAGCAACTTCATCTTTAAGTGTTTCAGGAAATGTTACATTTTCTGGTAATCCATATCCTATTAATGGAGTTTCTACAGTTACAGCAATTCCAAACAGGATTTTATTTATAGACCCAATTACAATAGATGGTGCTGGAACATTAACAACTTCAGCTAGATTAAAATGGGTTGATGAAACAATCGCTACTACTTCATGGACTGAAGTTTATAAAGTTGCCGCATAATTTAAAATTTAAAGGAGAATAAAAATGGCAGATACAACAACAACGAATTTATCGTTAACAAAGCCAGAGGTCGGTGCTTCTACGGACACTTGGGGAACTAAAATCAATGCTGATTTAGATTCTCTTGATGCTCTTTTTGCCGCTGCTGGTTCAGGAACTTCAGTAGGATTACAAGTAGGTTCTGGTAAAACTTTAACAGTAGGTGGAACACTTACAGCTAGTGGAACTGTTACACTTGATAGTGCAACAATTTCAGCTTCAGGTGCAACAATTTCTAATTTAGGAAGCGTAACGACTGTTGATATAAATGGTGGAACAATAGACGGAGTTACTATTGGTGGAACTACTGCTGGAGCAGTAACAGCTTCTAACTTAACAGCAACAGGCACAATTAACTTTACAGGAGCTACTATATCAAATGCTGGTGCAATAACTACTGCTGATATAAATGGTGGTACAGTTGACGGAACAACAATAGGAGCTTCCGTACCTTCTACAATAGTAGGAACAACTATGAAAGCAACTTCACTTAGAGAAACTAAATCAGCAGTTACACAAAGCACAGGCACATTAACTTTAGATTGTTCTACTGCAAATGTGTTTGAGTTTACACCTTCACAAAATATAACAACACTAACAATAAGCAATGTTCCAGCTGCTGGTAACGCCTATGTTATGGTTTTAAAAGTAGCTGGTTCTTCATATACAATCGCATGGGGAGCGGCAGTTAAATGGGCTGGTGGAACAGCACCAACTCTTTCAACAGGCAATATTGATGTTATATCATTATTAACTGTAGATGGTGGAACTAATTGGTATGGTTTTGTTGTTGGTCAAGATTTACAATAGGAGTATTTAATGTCCTCATTATTAACTATGATAGGTGCGGCTGGTGGTAGCACAGGAGCGTATTATTTTTTAGGTTGTGCGTCTGGAGCATCTACAAACAATCAGTCGCAAAATGTTTTTAAATTTTCACCAACTGAATATAAAGGCGCTTCAAATTGGTATGATTCAGACGGCAATATGTATTTTGGTTATTTTGCTTTAAAAAATGACGGATATGAAGGTTTTGGTATTGCTAAGTTTGAAGCATCAGATGGCTCTCCTGTAGGTTCTATGGTTGCTTTACCTGACGCAACTAACGGAAATGAGGGTAGTTTGTATCAAGGACCTACTAACATACAGATTGATAATTCTACAAATCTTGTTTTTCTTATTAGAGGTGATTTTTCTGGAAATTACAGAAACGCAATTATGAAACTTGGAGATTCTTCAGACGGAACAAATCCTTCTAATTGGTCCTCTACTGATTCAAAATCAAGATATTATGGTAGTAGTTCTTATACAGAAAATACATATTCAATATGTAAAAATAAACAGTCTGGTTCAGACCATTTTTACGGAGTAGGTCATACTCAGCGAGTAGGCAGAAATAATCAATTCAATATAAAGAAATTTGATATGAATAACCCAACAGGAAACCCTAGCATAACATGGGCTAAATATTTTGATACAGGCGGTTCAACTTGTGATTTTACCGATTGCGATTCTGATACAAGCGGTAATTTATACGCTATTGGTGGTCAGGCTCATACACCATTAATAGCTAAATTTGATAGTTCAGGAACGCCACAATGGTACACACAAATAACAGGCGATTCAACAAACGCCTATGGTCGTTCAGTAGTTTGCTCAGATGACGGAAGCGATTTATATTTCACTTTTAAATGTCAAGGCTTTGGCTCACAAAGTACCAGCTATCAAAAAGTTGGAATTTCAAAAGTTAATAGTTCAACAGGAGCATTAACTTGGAGCAGAATAATTACAAAACAAAACGCTAACGAACACATGGAAGGTAACTGCTTAACAATCGATTCAAGTGGTAATTGGTATATGATTATGGAAGGACAATCAGTTGATTCATCTCTTTCACAAGGAATTATATCAGGTGATAGTAGTGGTAATTATCGTTGGGTAACAGCCATGAAAGCTAATCCATTAGCATTTGGTCAAAATGATTTAACTTATGATGATAGAGGAAGTAAACAATGGTTAGTTTGTTCACCAGATGATAAGAGTTTATATTTTAGCACAACATCATCAAGTAATAAAAATAGTATAAATTATAGAGGTATGGGTCAAGTTCCTTCAGATGGTTCAGGAGGGGATAATTCAGATTTTGTAATTAACTCAGGCAATTTAAATTTTACAGGAGTTCGATATGCTGACCTTACATCTTCATTAGGGCTTGAAACTGTAACTTTAAGTGTAACAACTGGAACAGGTAGTTGTTCCGATAATGCACCAACAGATTCAACTTCTTATGGCAATCAAACTTCTAGTCGTTGGCTAACAACAACAGCTGGTGATAAAATTAAAAATACTTTTGGCGACCCATACACAGGAAACTTTACATAGGAGATACCAATGAGAGAACAAGAAGGATTTTACAATACAAAAGAAAACAAACCTTATTGGAGTATAAAAGAATTACAGCAAGAATATCCTGAAATTTCTTTTACAGATGATACAAGTACAATAGATATTGCAAATATTGAACCACTAACAATCTTATATATTCCAGATGATGAATATGTGCATGATGAATTAAAAAGCGTTGTTTTTGTAGGACCTGAAGATATAGACGGCAAATTAACTTTAACACAAGAACTACATGATTTAACTGAAGATGAAGAAAATTTTTTAAAATTATTAAAAGAAAATAAAGTTAAAGATTATTTAAGAATAACAGAAGAACTTTATGAACCAGCTATAGAATATCAAAGAAAAATAGATAATTTTGTTTATTTAACAGATGAAGAAAAAGAAGAATTAAATAATCAAATTGACGAAGCACAAACTCTTTTTGATGAAGCTGACAACAATAATTATGAAGAAACAGATAATGATGAGTGGAGTAAAAGAAAAACAAATCTTTTGTCATTACAAAAAAAATTAAACGAAGAACAAGTATTACAAGAGTTAAATGATTTATTAGATTGGGCTAATGAGGTTGGTGTTCCAGATGAAATAACAGTTTATAAAAAATCTTTAGAAGATTTACAAAAACAAGACAAGTGGTATGCAAACACACCAATACCAACACCACCAACAATTAAACAAGGATTTCAAGGATTTACAGAATAATAAAATTATCTATAAAAACAGGAGTAAAACATGATTACTTTAATAACAATTATAACAAGCGTAGTAACAATAGCGTCTTTAGTATGTAGCTTTGTTCCTACAAGTCTTTTACCTGATAATGCTAAAAAGGTAATAAAAATTTTAGCTTTAAACTTTAATAATGTGCATTACGATTGTAATCACAAAGAAGGATAATTGTCATGGCTGGTTTATCCGAACTAGAACAAGGTAAATTAATTGTCGCTGTTGAGTCTTTGGAAAAACAAGTTAATAGGTTGAACGGAAGAATTGATTCTCTTGAGGGTCAATTTAAGTCTGGTAGGGGGATAATAATAGGAGTATTTCTAACTGCAAGTGGTATATCCGCAGCTGTTGCTACCAGTCTTGGGAAATGGTTTGGGTAATAACAACAAGCAGTTAGGCAGAGTTGGTGAATTAATGGTTTGTTTAGAACTAGAAAAGTTAGGTTATCATACTTCTTTAGTTGAAGCGGAAGGATATGATATTATAGTAAATGTCTTAAACAAGCCTGTAAGATTACAAGTAAAATGCTCTGGAACTACTGACAAACATTCTGCTAAAGGTGGCAGACCTCGTTATAATTTTTCAACTTCTGTTGGAAGAGTCAAAAGAAAATTAACCAAAGCAGATACTGATATTGTAGCTTTAGCCGCAGTCAAAGAAAATGTAATTATTTTTAAACCAGTAGAGGAGATAAAAGGAGCTACATTAAAAATATCAGAAGCTCATTTTGAAAATAAGAAATCTACTAAAGAATCTTTTGAAAGGTGTTTGTCGTGTTTGGGTTAGTCGGAAGTTTAATTGGTTTTGCTAGTTCTACAATTCCATCAATTATTGATGTATGGAAAACAAAACAGCAAAACGCTCACCAGTTAAAAATGTTAGAAGCTCAAGCTAAGTTTAAAGTTCAAGAGCAAGAAGCAAAAACAGATACAGCAGAGGTTGCTGGTGTTTATGCTCATGCTCAAAATTTAACTTCTAGGGCTAATACATGGGCTGTTACTCTCAGTTCTACTGTAAGACCTATATCAGCTTATTTAATTATTACTCTTTGGCTAACAGTAAAGTTATTGGCGGTGTTACAAATTTATTTTGATGGTGGAGAAATTTACAAAGTTATTGATGTTATATTTACAGATTATGACGCTGGTTTAATGAGTTCCGTTATTTGTTTTTATTTTGGGTCTAGGGGTATGGAGAAATTTAGAAAATGAATAACATTATAGAAGCAATAAGAAGTATTATTTCACCAGAGCAATCTTGGTCAGCATTTGTGATGAAAATTACAAGCCTTATTATTGTTGCTGTAATTGGATATATAGGCTTCCAACAATATACAAGTTTTACAGTTGAAGAAGATACTGAAATTCCAATAGCAGAAGTATATGAAAAAGAGCCAGAAAAGAAAATAGAGGTAGAAAACTTAATTACTAGACTTCTTAGGTCAAACAGAGATATTGAATCAATTTGGCTATATGATTGGATTGATGCAAGAAACATAGTGCCTTTATTTAATGAGCCAAGAAATAGTGCAGATTTATTACCTACTGGGTATTGGATGGAAGGTGATGAATATGTGATTGGTCATTTTGTTTTAAGCCAATGTACTTCCCTTGATAGAAGTGTGCCTAATACTGCTTGCCCTATTATGTCCTCAGAAGATGCTTGGGGTGTTCTTTTGGTAACTTATCAAGATGGTGTAACCCCTGATTTAAAAACTACTAAAGCGACAGCTATGAAGATTTCAGAAATATTGTATTTAATAGAGAGATAATGAGTTTATTGCCAGATAATACGATTCGAGTTATAAAAATAGTTATTACTAAAGAGGAAAAATAATGCCTTATGTACCTATAAATTTACCAAGTGGTGTTTATAAAAATGGAACAGAGCTACAAGCTAAAGGTCGTTGGCATGATTGCAATTTAGTTCGTTGGAACGAAGGTGCTATGCAACCTATTCGTGGATGGACTCAAAATGGTAGTGCTGTTACTACTGGTAAAGCTAGAGCAATAAGAACATGGACAGACAACTCTAATAATAGAAGAATAGCTATAGGAACTTCTTCTCGATTATATATTTATACTGAAGATGGAACTCAATATAATATAACTCCAACAGGATTTACTACTGGATTTGATGATGCAACAGCGGCAACTGGTTATGGTAATTATACTTATGGTTCTGCTAACTATGGAACACAAAGACCAGATGGAGGAACTTTGATTCCAGCTACAACTTGGTCTTTAGATAATTGGGGTGAATATCTTGTTGGTTGTTCTAATAGAGATGGTAGAGCTTATGAGTGGACTGGAAGCACAGGAACTGTTGCAGCTCCGATAGCAAATTGTCCAACATCAAATCAAGCCTTAGTTGTTACTGAGGAAAGGTCTTTAATGTTAATAGGTGCTGGCGGTGATAGAAAGAAAGTACAATGGTCTGACTTAGAAGATAATACAGACTGGACACCTTCTGCTACCAATCAAACTGGTTCTTTTAATATTACTGGTGCTGGTGAGCTTTTAAATGGTATAAGAGTAAGAGGACAGATTCTTATATTATCTACTGTTGATGCTTATGCAGCAACTTATGTTGGACTTCCTTTCGTTTATTCTTTTGATAGAGTTGGTTCAAATTGCGGAGCAGCTTCAACAAATTCTTCTGTAGCTACTGAAACATTTTGTGCTTGGTTTGGTAGAGGTGGATTTTTTATATATGATGGGGTTGTTAAACCCTTAGTATCAGATGTTAGTGATTATGTATTTTCTGATTTAAACAGCTCACAAAGGTCAAAAATTTATGGTTTTAATAATTCGGCAAATTCTGAGATATGGTGGTTTTATCCTTCTGCGGACTCTAATGAAGTTAATAGGTATGTTGCTTGGAATTACAAAGAAAATCATTGGATTGTTGGGGAATTAGCTAGAACTTGTGCTACTGATAAAGGTACTTTTGACAATCCTTTTATGGTTGGTGCTGATTATAAATTATATGAACATGAAACAGGGTACAGCTACACAGGCGAATCAACTGGTGTATTTGCCGAATCAGCTCCATATCAAATAGACCAGCAAGAAGGTAGATTGATGAATGTTCTTAGTGTGATACCAGATGAAAATACACTTGGAGATGTAACAGCTACATTTAAAGTTAAAAACTATCCTACTGGTACAGAAACTACCAATGGTCCTTTTACTTTAGCTAATCCTACTAATGTAAGATTTAAAGCAAGAGAAGTTAAATTTAGAGTTGATACTGCTAGAAATACTGACTGGCGTGTTGGTATTATGAAAATGTATGTAAAAGCTGGAGGTATGAGAGGATAATGAAATTACCAGCAGCATCTCAAGAATATAACGCAAGTTTACAACAACAGTCTAATTTTATACTTGAGCAAGAAGATAGAAAAAACTTTAAAAAAGATACTGATATAAATATTAATGACGGAAGATTGATACTAAAAGCACCTAACGGAACTCGTTACAAACTAACTGTAGATAACTCTGGAAACTTAGGAACGACAGCAATATGACAATAGATAATTTTGAAAAATATAGACAACAAATACAAAAGGCATTAGACTATGGAAAGAACAGCCATACTGTTGATGATGTAAGAGAAAGTATAGCCAAAGGTGATATGTTTTTTCATACTTTTGGAAACTCCTTTATTATAACAGAGGTTCATGTTTTTCCACAATATTATAATTTACATGGTTTTTTAGCTGGTGGTAAAACAGATGAAATAAAACAAATAATGCCAATATTGGAAAAGAAAGCAAAATCAGTTGGTTGTAAATATACAACTTTAACTGGTAGAAAAGGTTGGCAAAGAGAATTTAAGGATGTTGGTTATAATCCAACTTTCTTTACTTTAGACAAGGAGTTATAGAAATGGGAAAATCAAAATCTAGTGGGAGTTCAGAGTTAGACCCAGCAATCCGAGCAATGATGCAAGAAACCTTTGATGTTGGTAAAGGTACTATCATGGAGGAATACGATACTGGTAGAGTAGGTCAATATGGACAGCCTATTATGGGTCAAAGACTTAAAGAGTATGAGGAATATGGAGACCCAAGATTTGCTGCTCCTGATGCTTATACAACTATAGGGGAAAGAGAAGCCTTAAAATTTTTAGGTGGAAATAATTTTCAAGAAACAGACAGGCTTAATAATCTTTATGATGATATGTATGCTGGTTCTAGTTATTCGCCGTTAGAAGTTTCTGCCAGAGATGCAGTTGCCAGAGATGTAACTGCTGGTTTAATTGATGCTCCAGATACTATTAATAGAACAATGGTTAATGAACAAACAGTAGCTAACCCTGATGACATAACAGCAAGAGAAATATTAGACAGAAGTATAGGTTTTGAAAGAGTTAATCCTTTAGCTTACCAAGCTGCTACGCTTGCTGGAACAGACACCTCTCCTTATACAAATATGTTTAATCAACAAGTTAAAGATGTAACTTTAGATGATATTAATAGAGCTAGAGATATGCAGTTATCAGACTTGCAATCAAGAGCAGCCCAAGCTGGTGCTTTTGGTGGTACAAGACAAGGTGTTGAAGAAGCATTAATTAATGAACAAGCATTGAGAGAGTTTGCAAGACAATCAGCCTTACTTAACAAAGAAGGTTTTGATACAGCTAATCAATTAGCTATGGAAGATATAGGTTTATTAAATCAAGCTAGTCTAACAAACATTGATAATGCAATGGAAGCAGCATCTCTTAACCAAGCAGCTGATTTAACTGCTGGTCAAGCTAACTTAAATGCAGCTATGGAAGCTCAAAGATTAAATCAAGCTAGAGATTTAGATTTAGGAAGATTTAATACAGAAATAGCACAACAAGCGGCTATAGCTAACCAAGCAGCAAATTTAGAAGCACAAGGCATGAATCAAGATGATGCCTTTAGAGTAGCTTCAGCTAATGTTGACAATACCTTTAGACAACAATCAACTAATGTAGGCAATCAGCTTCAAGCTGACTTAGCTAACCAAGCAGCTAGTCTTGAAGCAAGTTTAGCTAACCAAGCTACTGATTTAGCGTCTAGCCAAGCTAACGCTCAATTTGGTCTTGATGCTAACGCTCAAAATCAACAAGGTCTATTAAACGCTGCTAATTTAGCTAGTGGTGTTACAGATGCGGAACTAAGCAGATATGGAGCTATGACTGATATTGGTGATAGAAGAACGGCAAGAGACCAACAGCAATTAGATTTTGATTATCAACAGTTCCTTGAAGGTCAAGATTATCAAATGAGACTAGCTCAATTCTTAGGTGGTTTATTACAAGGATTCCCAACACCTATGACTTCTTCACAAAAACAAAGTGGCTTTAATTTATGGTAAGGATAAAAGACAATGGCAATGGATGACAGATTAAGAAAATTTACAAAAGACTTGGAAATGTTAAAATTTGCCGAGCCTACTCAATATGATATTCAAGGTGCGCCTGTATATATTCCGCCAGAGGTAGTTACAGGAAACCAAGTTAAAAGACCTAATATTTTTAATCCTAAAGATACTTTTTTTGATATTGCTAATAAAAAAATAGGCGTAGGTGTTACTTCTGGTGATATATATAATGATGCTGTTGCCGCAGAAGCTGCTAGGGTATCAGCCGAAAACGCCACAAAAAAAGCAGAAGCTGACAAACGCTTTGAATCTGATAAGGCAGATACCTTTGGAGACAATCAGGCTTATGTTATTGATACTAGAGATGGTCGTATAGCTTATGTTACTGACAGAAGAAGTAGTTTAAATACCTTTTTATCTGGTAAAAATGAAGAAAGGGAAAATTATAGAGTTATACAAGGAACATCCGCAGACACTTCTCCAGAAATTGTTAGTAGGTATCAAACTAATTTAAAAGATTTAACATCAGCAAATGAAAATCAAAAAAAATTATTAGATGTTACTGATACTGTTTTTGATATAAACCAAGAATCAATAATTCAGAAATCAATGCAAAAGGCATTAAATCCTAATAAGTATTACGGAAGAAATCTTTCTGAGGGTGCTATAAAAAAAGCATTAGCTGTTATTAAAGGTGAAAGAGACGAACAAGGAAGAACAATTCTTGATAGTTATGAATCATATAATAATAAATTTAAATTAGGTTTGCCAGAAAATTTATCCTTTAGAGCAGCTGCGGCTGGAGATAAAATATTCCCACTTCCATTTGTACCTACTTTTAACGAAGCTAATAAATCCCTTGAAGCATATAAGGTAGGAGGGTTTAATTTTTCACCATTTACAAAAACAGGAGAGTTTGCGCAAATATTTGAAAGTACCTTTACCCCTTTATTACAATTTGTAAAAAGAGATATTGTTGGAACGCAAGCTCAAAAAACAACAACACCTTTAATAGAAAAAATAGAAAAACAAACACCAGTGGTAGGTGATACAAATGAAGCTGCATTAAGAAAATTAAAAGAGTTAGATAATACTTTATTAGCTGAACTCAACAATGCTATTTCAAGAAAAACTAATTTATCAAAAACAGGAACTACTGAGGGTGGTGATAAAAAGGTTTTAAGAGATGCCGAAGATACTATAGAAAATCTTCCTACTTTTATTTTAAAAGTAAGAGCTTTGATAGCAAAAGCAGAATCAGAAGATGTTAAAGCTGGTCCTGAAACTAGATTTAGTGCAGACCAAGAATCTATTCTTAATGAAAATTTTGGACCACAAATTATTCAAAGAATTAGTGGGAATAAATAATGGCTGAATTACCAGATATAGATGGTGGATTTGAATCTGATAAAATAAGACAAGAATTTATTAGTGCAATATATGACAACAAAGCAACTTCTGATTTTTTTAACCAAGACCTTAGAGGTACTAATGCAACCATAGGCGCATTACAAGGATTTCTTGGGAATGAAAATGTTCCAAAAGAAATTCAAGAAGCCGCAGCTGGAACTTTAAATGTATTAAACCAAAGAAGAAATGTATTATCAGAAAACAAAGATGATAATTTCTTAAATAGAGGATTAAAAACTGTAAATCAAAATATATTTGGAGGTGTTGGAACAGGAATAGACACTATTGTTAATACTGTTATGCCAAGCAGAAACTCTAATGTTAGGGGTGGTTTACTAGATGCTACAGAAAAACTAGGAATGACTTATGGTGATGTTGATGAAAGAGCATTGCCTACAACTTATGCAAATAGAACTGGTCAAGTTGTTGCTGAAACCTTGCCTTTTATGTTTGCTGGTGGAGCAGCAATAAACGCTTTAGCAAGACCAATCGCCACATTACCTTCAACCTTTGGCGGAAGTACAATTTATCAACAAGGAAGAAATGTTGCTGGCAGAGCAGTTGATGATATAGCTTCTTTTATTGGTAGAAACCCAACCAAAGCATTAACTGGAGAAGCTACATCATTAGCTGGTTATTCCGCAGCTGTTCCTTATTCTTTAGATGTATTGGAAGATGAAGATGCTAGTACAGTAAAAAAATTAGCTGCTGGAACATTACCTATAATAGGTGGAGTTGGCGGACCTTTAGCTACAGAGGGTGTTAAAGGAACTGTGAAAGGTGCTTATAATCTTACAAAAAAAGTTGGTGATAATACTATTGGCAGACTAATAGATGGTACTAGAAATGTTTTTTATGGTAGGCAAAATATTGACCCAACAACAGGAAAAGTTCCAAGTTCTACTAAATTATTTACCGAAGGATTAAAAGGTAATTTTAATTATGAAACTGATAAAGTTACTGGCGGTATTTCAACTACCATTGAAAATAATGTTATAAAGCCAATAGTAGGTTTTTATGATGATACTGTTAATTATTTAAAAACAAGCGAAACTTATAAAAATAAAAGATTTTTAGAATTAAGTAAAAACAACAAATATGTTGAAAAACAAAAGAAACTTGCAGAAGAAGGAAAAAATCAAGAAGAAATTAATTTAATTATTCGTAAAGATATTGAGGAAGAAGTAGCTTTAGAACAGGCGCAAGCAGCTGAAAGGGTAGCAGCTTCTAATTTAGCAAAAGCAATAAAAGCTGGAAACGGAGACCCAGAAAAAACTCTTGAAAAGATTGCTCAATATAATGCGGATAAAGCTGCTTTAGACAAAGACTTAAAGATAGAATTAACTAACCCTTCTTTAGCTTCTGTTGCTGCTGATGATGACCCAGTTTTAATGGCTTTAACAAATTTTGAAATGAAGTCTAACGAAGCATTTTTAAAAAGAACAAAATCTATAGTTGAGACTTATAGGGAAACTGTTCAAAACAGAGTTAATGCTCTAGGAGGTAACGCTACTCCTCAACAACTAACATCCGTAATTCAACAGGCAAGAGCAGAAACTACTGACAGAATAGTAAAAGAGTTACAAACAAAAGTTTCACAACAAAAAGAAAGATTAATAAAAAACTTTGGTTTAGGTGATGAAGAAGCGTCTAAGAGAGCTGGTGATATTTTGAGGACAGTTTATAATGATGTAAAAGCTACAGAAAAAAGATTATGGGAAGGTTTAAAAGCTAACTACAAAACAGAAACAACAAACCCTTTTATTGAAACTAGAAACTCTTTACTGAGAATGGTTGAGGGTGATTTAGAAAATATAAACTTACCTAATGATATTAGAAAGAGAATATTACAAATTCAAAAATTAAACGAAGAAGATGGCTTAATTAATTTTGGTGAAGTTGATAAGTTAAGAATGAGTATTAATGGAGCTATAAGAAGCCTTCAAAATAGCAATGGTGAAATTGATAGAAATTTATTAGATAATTTAATTGTACTTAGAAGTTCTTTTAACGAGGATATAGGTAACATATTTCCTTTTGCAAGAAACGCAGCAGCAACTACAAGAACAAAACACGATATATTTACTAGAAATAATAATGTTTACGACATGGTTAGTAAAAACAATAGGGGTGTATTGCAAAGAAATTCTTCACAAAGTGCTGAATCTATATTTGAAAGAAATCAATTAGATGGAGTTCCTTATGCTTTACCAGAGTTTAAGCAAGCCTATTTAGAAGGTTCTAAATTATCTGGTAAATCTGCTAACGAAGTAAGGGCTGTTGTTCAAGAAAGCGAACTTGCTATGCAAACAATTTTAGCACAAATGTCCAGAGATGTTATTGATGAAAATGGTATATTCCAACCTAATAGATTTTACACATGGATGAAAGATAATAAAAATTTAGTAAATGAATTTCCAGTATTAAAAACTGTACTAAAA
>Ga0098042_1000290_pt1 | contig 19735 bp, 16 predicted proteins | sample 9_EtaG_FD_75066 | JGI IMG/M metagenome (GOLD analysis project Ga0098042, IMG submission 75066) | Marine viral communities from the Subarctic Pacific Ocean - 9_ETSP_OMZ_AT15188 metaG | ecosystem: Environmental > Aquatic > Marine > Oceanic | place: Pacific Ocean | collected 2015-01-10
AGAGGTGCAGCAGAAAGAGTAGGAGCTATAAGATCAGCAGGCTTTGGTGATGCGGCACGTAGAGCACAGTCAGCTTTTGAAACACAACAAGCAAGGCAAGCAGGTCAAGCTAATTTATTAGGTCGTTTAGCTGGTCAACAGGCAGGCATAGGTACAGCAATAGCTGGATTAGGAACTAATTTTGGCAACTTATTGGGTAGAACTGCAGGCGGTATAGGTGCTTTAGGTGGTAACTTAGCTAATATACTTGGTCGTGGTGCTAGAGATATACAAACAGGTGGAGCTAATCTAGGTCAATTAGGGTTAGGAGCAGGATCACAGTTAGCAGGTTTAGGTTCACTCGGTAGTTCATTAGCAGGCACAGATATTAACAGACTACTGGGTATGGGTGGTATGCAGCAAGGATTAGATCAAAGAGGTCTTGACTTAGCCTTCGGTAATTTTGTAGGTCAGTATAATCTACCTATGCAAACTATCGGAGCAGCAGCAGGGTTAGCAAGTGGTTTAGCCCCAGCTTTAGGAGGCACTACTTTACAATCAGGTGTGACAGGTAATGATACGAACCCATTAATGCAAGCTTTAGGCACAGCATCCACACTTTATGGAGCTACTAAATAATGGAGCCTAAATACCCTTTCCGTCCATTTATTGGTCCAGGAGTTACTACTATTACAGGAGATCCTAATAATCCTTTCGGTGGTGTAGTTACAGATCAAAACACAAACATGGTGATGGCTAATGAATCACCTGAACAAACTGTTATGAGGCTGGCTCGCAGTGGTTTAGCTATAGATCAAATATCACAATTAACAGGTATACCACAGGATCAAGTAGCTATGACGTTACAACCACAGAGACCTGCCATACAGCAACCCCCAGAGGGTATAGGTATAGATTCTTTATTAGATAATGAAAGTAGAGAATTAAGCGACTATGTAGCAGAGGGTGGTAATATATCAGATCTAGTACAAACTAACATAGATCCTAATTTACCTCCTACAAGTCTTTTGACGGAGGGAGCCATAATAGCTGGTTTAGAAGATTTAAATTTAGACCTAAGTGAAGAAGAAGCAGAAGCATTAGATGCTGAAAATGATCCTACTAAAAAAGTAGTGATGGCTTCTGCAGCAGGTGCTGGTTCAAGAGGAGCAGATGACAGTGAAGCGTTACAAACCTTCAACGCTATGACTGAGATAAATGACACACTAGACCCAAAAGAAAGACTACAGGTTTATAAAGACGCTGCAGCACAATTTTATAATGTAGATGACATTAAAAAACTTATAACTAAACCAGATGAAGGCTTACCTTTTTTAGTTGCAGGTGCAGCACTTATACAAGCTGGTGAGAAAGGTGAAAGCTGGGGAACAGCATTATCATCAGCATTATCTAAATATGCTGTAACAAAAAGAAAAGGGGAAAGAGATTTTGAAAAAACTCTTACAGGTTTAGATATACAGCAACAACAAAATATAAATCAGTTTGCTATGCAACTGTATTTAGCTGATGTCAAAGAACAAAAAGCTTTAGAAAGAGCTTTGAAGACTGCTAATAGAAGTCCTTACAAATTAAATAACGAAGCTAACCCTGTGTATTATACAGACCAAGAAGCAAATGCTATAGCTAAAAGAGGAAACAGAGTTGAGCCTTGGACAGCAGCAGACGGAAATACAGAAGAGTACACTTTATTTGTTGATGAAAATAAAGACGGTCAGCCAGATAATAATGCACCAGCTAGAACTGAAATACTTACCTCAGCAGGTGCTGTAAATAAACAAGCAGAAGGTTTTATCGTTAGAAAGGGTAATTTAACAAAAGGTAAAAAGCTGTACATGGTCAATGGTAAATCAATGATGATGTCAGAAGTTGAATTAGAAAACTTTTTAGATGAAAATCCAGGAATCTTAGCTGCACCTGTAGGAACAGCAAGTATAAAGTCTGTTATAGAAAAAGCTACAGGTTTACCTACTTTTGTCTCTACACAAGAATTAATGTCGCCTAGAGGTAGAGAGCTGTACGCTCCTGTGGGTGAAGAAAACATGGTGGTTCTTGGACCTAATGGCGAACCTATATTAGTAAAAGGTGATGGATCTGCTTTGACTGCAAGTCTAGCAGGTAAAGAAAGAAAACGAGTACAACAGTTTTTAATACAAAACGACACATCTAGAAACCAAGTAATTAAAACACGTCAAAGTATAGTAGATCTATTTAACGAAGCTGAAAAAAATAATGCTCCACTAACATTCGGTACTGCTGGTGGTTTAACAACTATTGGTAAACGAGTTATTGACGAAGTTGATCAATTAAAAACTATATTTACAGATCCAGGAGAAGGATACAACCTTTACACAGATGCTAATGGTAACGGTGTACTAGATCCAGGAGAAGGAATAGAAACTTTTGATAAGTACGCAAAACAATTTGATGACCAAATAGCAAACAGTAATTTAGGTAAATTTTTACTTAACTCAGGTTTATCAAGAAAAAGAGTTAACAGTTTAGTATTAACACTAGCTTTACAAAGTGCTGCTACAGATAATCAAAAAAGCCGTGATATATCAGACAAAGATATGGAAAGATATCTACAAAGAGCTGGTGCTTTCGCTACTTCTGCAAAAGAGTTTTTAACTTTAGTGGATGATTTAACATTATCTGTTATAGATAAGCACGAGATAGCTTTGGATAATGAACTTAAATATGCTATGGGCACTACACAGCCAGATGGAACAAGAATCTCATTTATAGAAGAACAGTTCGGTGACGTAAGGGCAACAGATAATGCTTCTAAACCATTTAGAGACGCACCATACACTATAGAAGAACTAAAGGCACAACTCAAGACAAGTCCTAACGCATATAGAGATGCTAACTATATACCAGCTAACACAGATACTCAATCAGTGACCGTGCTTCCTGGAGGTGGTGAACGTTCTGGGTATGGTAATCAAACAATACACGACATATATGTAGAGTATTTAAGTAAAGGTGATCAAAACTCACAACTAGGATTTTTAGCAGAAATAAGGAATAACTTAGGACAAGGTCCAGAGTTTATTGCTATAAGAGATTACATACAAAAACAACTAAATCAATAATGGCACAGAATGACGTAATAGATTTAGATAAAATGCTTGATGAGTATGAAGCTGGTCTACTCGTAAATCCAGGAGTAGCACAAACACAAGCAGCATTACAACTAGATCAACAAAAACTAGCTGAGTTTGGTTATCAAGCACCAGAGCCTACTAAAAGCATGAGTCAGTTTGCACCTGTAGTAGATTATATGAAAAATAAAAAAGCTATGGATGATGCTATTAAAAAAGGCATACTAGCTGATGATCCATACTTTGTAGAAACATACCTTTCTAGAGCAGAACCACAAACAAGGGCTGAGTACACAGGGGTAGATTTTACAGGAGGTGCGCAAGGTGACACTATCCGTCAAATAGAACTGCTACCACCAGATATAAGGGTAGACCCTAATTATGTAACAAGAGTTTTACAGAAAAACTACGCAGAAGATTATAATATACCTAGAACTTACGACTATGACGTAAGGGTAGAACCTAACACAAGAGAGTTAATTTTTAACGACCCTCTAAATAATAACCAGCCCACTGTAATTAACCCTCCAGGACTCAATAAAGGCGATTTTTTAGCCTTTGTAGAGCCTCTCGCTGCAGAAATAACCGCAGGTGTAGGTGGCGGGATAGCTGGTGGGGCAATGACAGGTGGAAGTCCATTAGGTATAGGTGCTGGTGCAGTAACTGGTGAAACTGTAGCAACTTTTGTATGGAGATTAAATAATTTAAATTATTTAAAAGAGCAAGGTTATTTACCAGAAGATTACGACATGACAGGGCAGGCTATGAAAGAAGCTGGTATGACAGCATTATTCGGCATAGGTGCTATACCTGTATTTAAATTAGTAAAACTTGCTATGGGTGTCGCTAAAGTGCCAGATACATTATTAAAAGAAGAAGAATTTTTAAAATCATTTGAAACACTTAAACAAGCAGGCGAAGACACTGCTGCTATGACTGCACCTCAAGTAGTGATAAGAGCTGCAGATGAAGGTGTAGAGGTAACTTCTCCAGCAGAAGGTTTAGAAGCTGGATTAAGAAACATAGCAGAGACAGAAGATCCGCAAGCTCAAGCATTAAGAGATATCTATACAGCACAAGAACAAGCAGGAAGAGATTTAGTTCCACAACCTTTTGAAGCACAGGGTATAACACGTGATTTAGTAGAAGAAGAAGCTGGTGCTGCAACTAGAGCTGCAAGAGGTGAACAAATAAGAGAAATAGCACAAGAAACTATAGAGACTAGCCCTAAATTGGTGCAAGCAGAAAGAGACATAATAGAATTAGGTGTAGAATCTGATAATATATTTAGAGGCATAGCTGATGGTTCACTAGACCCAGCTACAGCTGGTGCACAGATAAGGAGCACATTTTCTGCTGCAGAAGATTCAGCTATAAAATCAGTTGATGAAGCATACGAAAATGCTAAACAACTAGCTAACTTCAAACCTAATGAAAAAGCTTATGATTATAGCACACTTAAAAAACCTGCACAAAGATTTAAAAATATATTAGAAGCACAAGCCTTTGCTAATCCACAAGATAAAAAGATAGTGAACGGTATACTTGAGAGTATAGAAAAAGGCACTAAAAAATCAGATACAGTATTTACACAAGACTTATCTAACCTAAGAAGTATTATCAGGCAGAACGTAGCTATGGGTAACAACGTAGACGAGCTGGTAAATTTTAGAAAAGTTTTAGAAAGTATACGAGCTAAAACATTAAAAGATCGTGGTAGTCCAGAAGCCTATAAAGGGTTTATAGAAGCTGAGAAGCTGTATAGAAAAAAGATGGAAACCTTTAATAATGATCAAATAAAAAGACTACTTAATTTACAATCAGTCAGTAATGATCTATATAGACAAGGTGATAAAACTGCATATAATGGCTTTGTTACTTTTTTAAGGAATAATATTACTCCACAAGGTGACGGAACTCTTACATCTCCTGGATTTATAGACGATATATTAATTGACCCTGAGAACACAGCAGGACTATTAGGTTTAAAGGGTGGCATACGCAACGCATACATGGATGAGGTAGTAGAAACTGTGGGTGGTGTTATGAGACCTAAAACACCTAGAGCTCATGAAACATTCATGGCTAAAAACGACAATATTATCAAAAAGTTTTTTAACGAAGACGAGATACAAGAATTTACTAACGCTGAACAATTTATAAACACATTTAAACAAAGAGATTTAGAACTAAAAAGAGCAAAAGAACTCATAGAAAAAAATACAAATTTAGCAGATGTGGCTAGGAATTTTAAATCACCAGAAGATTTATTTAAAAATACATGGAGTCCTGGAAAAATAACTGCCACTAAAGAAGTGTTTGATGCTCTTAATAATAGTGGTAGTAAAGATTTATTAGATGCTTATAAATCATATATATTTAAAGATATACAAGAAAAAACACAAAAAAGAGGAACGCTTAATCAAAAAGTTTATGATGGTACTCAATTACAAGATTACATAAACAACAATAAAGATAATTTAGAAGTGTGGTTCGGTGATAAATTTACTGAACAATTAGGTGATATTGCTAAAAGACTCAGAGCTTTTGATGATCCTAGAGTATCCGCTGTAAAAAAGGCTGACGATCCCACTCTTGACGCACTTAACTCTTTGGCTCGTGCTTATGTAGGGTTATTTACTACTCCAGGACGTGTGATGACTGCTGCTAAGCGTATACTTACAGGAAGAAAAGATTTTAAAACTATTGAATTATTATCTAATCCTGATAAGATGTATGAAGCAATTACAAGTGATAAAGTATTTAAAAGTCCTGCGGTAAAAAGTTTAGTGAGAGCACTCGGTAGGATATATTATAGAGAAGGTGTAGAGGAAGAAGAACCGACTACTGATGTCACTCCAGAAGATACTGTAAGATTTGGTCCAGGATTCCAAAGACCAGCAGGTATGAACACAGGTGGTAGAGTAAAATTAAAATACGGATACGGAGAATAAAATGGGGTTTTTTAAAAATTTAAAGAAAAGCATACAAGATAAAATAGATATACAAGATCAAAGTGTGAGTATGGAAAGACTGCCTACAGAATCAAAAGGTTTGAGATCTTTATTAGGCGGTAGAACAAGAAAAAAAGAACTTATGCCAGTATCAATGCCAGCAGCTCCCCCTGCACCTACAGGTATAGAAGCTCTTATAAGACCACAGAGAACAGATCCTGGAAATCAAGAAGATATGAGAAAACTCATGGAGATGCAACGACAAACATTTAGAAGTTTTCTGGCACCTCCTGCACCTCCACCACCTGCAGCTTTTCCTGTTACTGGTGCTGACTTAGGACTACCTATTGGTCCAGGAACACCTGCTCCTCCAGGTGTGATATTTGAATCACCAACAACTACTTCTCCAGGTGTGATATTTGAACCAGAGATCGGTGAAATAGATATACAAGAAATATTAGATAACTTACCTAAAGGTGTTGGAGTTGGTGGTATAGGTTCTGTACCTGTTCCAGATATTCCTTATGAAATACCTCAGATAACAGTTCCTGCTGACTTACCTAAGTTACCTGTTGATCTACCTATAGACTTACCTATACAAGTTCCCCTAGTAGAAGACTTTATTATGCCTAGTTTACCTGTAGAACTTCCTTTACAACTACCACAAATAGAAAATATTGGGATACCAGCAATACAAATCCCTTTTGAAATACCTAGTCTCCCACAAGTTGCTATGATGCCTAATGTAAGTCCTGTAGCTATGCCTGCTATGAAAATGGCTAGAGCTACCCCTTCAATAGCTGGTATGAGAGAACGCTAGACTAACCAATCTTTCCATTTTTCTTCACCCAATACAGTTTGGGCTATGTTTTGTTTTAAACGTAATGATTTTACTATTCTTTCATCTACTGTATTTTTACAAACTATATCAATATAAGTAACTTTATTTGTTTGACCTATGCGGTGTGCACGATCCTCTGATTGTAATCTTTTTTCTAGATCATAATTATTACTGTAGTAGATGACTGTGCTTGCTGCGGTGAGTGTTATACCGTAACCACCTGTCTGCGTATTACCTACAAAAAATCTCAACGGACTGTCAGGGTTTTGAAACTCATTGATAACTTCTGCCCTTCTATCTTGATCAACGTCTCCATGATAAGCACCCACAGAGTTTGAACCGTATGTCTTTGTTAATTCATCTTGTATCTTTTGTATGTCGTGTCTGTAGTTTGCCCATATAATTACTTTACCGTCTGTCTCTTCTAATATTTCAAGTAGCTCTGACAACCTTTGATTAGGTAGCTCTTTTACACCCCCATCGTCTGTGCCTACGAAACCACAAGACACTTGATGAAGCCTTATTATTTGTGTAATTAAATGTGTTATGGTTACTGTACTTTCACCTAAAGATGCTCTAGCTAACTTTTGTAAATCTTTGTAAACACGTTTTTGTTCATCACTCATCTCTATTATTCTTTTGAGATACACTTTATCGGGTAACTCTAAACAGTCCTTTTTCAACACTCTAGAGCTAAATTTAAGGAGACTCTCGTTCAGTTCTGTCAAGTTCTTGTACCCTAATACCTGTTTGAACGTCCTACCGTTAGCTGATCTTTCTACTAAATTAGCATATCTTGCCCTAAATGAATAATAGCTTTGAAACCCTAATAACCTAGGATCTAAAAAGTTTGCTTGACTATATAAATCTAGAGGACTTTTAGTTACAGGACTACCTGTTAATATTCTTTTATATTTTGCATAAACCCCTAGACGTATGGCATTTATAGTTCTCTTCGCTTTGTGGTTTTTTATTGTTGTGCTTTCATCTACTATAAACATACAAGATCTTTTTGATAAAAACTCTGTAGCAAACTCTGTACCTTTTTTAGTGCTTATAGCTTCTATGTTCATAATTAATATGTTAAGCCTTTCTGGTTCTTCTAATAATGTGGCTAATAGTTTTTTATTCTTTTGTGTATTAGCGTTTGACCATTTTACTGAATGAAGTTCTATCTCGTCTGGTGCGTGGCTCGGTATTTCTTTACTGTACCAATTATCATACACACCTTTAGGCGCAAGTATTAACACACCATTTATTTTTTGTTCTCTGTATAGATGGATAAAGTTATCTATAACAACTTTTGATTTACCACAACCCATCTCCATAAATAAAGCAAACTTTTCTTTTTGACAAGAAGCTTCTAATGCTTCTAGTTGATGTTGATAGGGGTTAGTTTTAAATAAAAACTCAGTCATGTTTCTCGTTTCTTATATATGTGTTTATAAGTATCTTATATTAAGTATAAAAAATAAATACACGTTTTAGCATTATTGTTTAAATAAAGCTAATAACCCCTCAATAGCTTCCTCAATAACCCTTCAAACACGCACTGTATGGGCTTTTATAGTCAAACCCTATTGAGTTATTACCTGTTTTTAAATATTTAAGCATGCGTCCTATTTATACTTTTAAAAATTACCTATAATAATAGGGTAGTAGTAGATAGGTAGTGGCGGTGCTGCCTTAAAGTAGTCAGGACTACACATCGTCACCCTTTAATGCTTTACCTAAAACTTTTTTAGAGTTAAAATCGAAGGGTATTAAGAAATAAGAAACAAGAGCATGAATAATCCTACAGTTTACGTCGCCCAGCAACCTGACGAAAAGAAAAATATAGTCTCAGCTAGTAAGTATGGAGACTTTAAATTTATCTTACCTGAAAAAACTAATCTTATGTTTGATACTAAAGAGGCAGTATCAATAATTAAAAAAGAATTACGTTATTACAATGACCAAGACCACCTATTATTAATAGGGGATCCTGCGGTTATAGGTATATGCACAGCAGTAGCAGCAGAATATAACCGTGGTAAAGTTAAATTTCTTAAATGGGATAACCGTGAATATACTTATTACCCTGTGGAGGTGGAAATATGAGCATACTAGATAAAATGGAAAAAGATACACAACCTGATATAAAGGTTGATGACTTAGATAATATAAGTGAACTAGGTAGACAACTAGCAGACCTAGAAGATAAAATACAAACACAAGAAGAACATTTAAAAAACCTGAAAACTGATTACCGTAAATTAAGTGAGGATACCTTACCTAATAAATTACAGGAGTTAGGAGTCAGTGAATTTAAATTAGCAGACGGTACTAGCATGTCAGTGCAGACGTACTACTCTGCGAGGATTACTCCTGATAACCGTGATGCTTGCTTTCATTGGCTTGAGAATAACGGTTTAGGGGATGTAATCAAAAATACAGTATCGGCTAACTTCGGTAGAGGTGAGGATGATGCTGCAAAAACTCTTATGACTACCCTAGAAAGCGAAGGGCATGATCTGGTTCAAAAGAAGTGGGTTGAGCCTATGACCTTAAAAGCAGTAGTTAAAGAGCAGGTAGAAAAAGGTACAGACCTCCCTTTAGAAACCTTTAACGTTTATGTAGGTCAAAAAATAAAGGTGAAAAAATGACAGATAAAAATGAAAAAGTAACTGAGAAAAATGAAATAGCGGAAAAGAAAAATACAGCTTTAGCCTCTGCTTCTATTTTCGAGGAAGACGCTGGTGGTGGTTTAGAAAATATAACTGCTGAAGATTTAACTATACCTCGCTTAAAAATACTTCAAGCTTTAAGCCCAGAAGTGTCAAAGGCAGACGGTAAATATATTGAAGGTGCAGAGGCTGGTGATATAACCAACACTGTAACAGGTCAAGTATTTCCTAGCACAGAAGGTTGTATAGTCATACCTGTTTTATACAAGCGTATGTTTCTTGAGTGGCAACCTCGTGAAAGCGGTGGTGGTTTAATAAGTCAACACACTGACCCTGATATTCTAAGTAAAACTACTAAGGATAAACAGGGAGCAGACGTGTTAGAAAACGGTAACTATATACAAACGTCAGCTACACATTATGTGTTGACTGTAGATGGTGACTCTTTTCAACAAGTTATGATACCTATGGCTGGTACACAATTAAAGAAGTCTAGAACTTGGAACTCACTCATGGCGAGTTTAAAAGTCAAGTCTGGTAACGGTAATGTATTTACCCCACCTTCTTACAGTCATAAATATAGACTGACTACAGTACCTGAGTCTAACGACCGTGGTAGCTGGTATGGTTGGGTTATAGAAAACTTGGGGGTACTGGGTGAAGGGGAGATGCATTTATACGATGCAGCTAAACAGTTTGCTAGTACTGTAAATTTTGATAATACAAGTGGGTTCTCAACTGATCCGTCAGAAGCTCCATTTTAATTTGATAATAACTTGGGTGGGGGTTCGCCCCCACCTCAATATAGGTGCGACCGTTGCAGATAGCAGAAAAATTAAATCAGATTTTTCATGGCTCAGGAAGAGCTCACGGTACGTTTATTGTAGAAAACAGTATATTAGGTCAAAAAACTAACGGTAAAGCAAAGACCGTAAAAACAGTTGGTGCTGATTCTAAGCACTGGCAAAAACATTTAGATGGTGAGCAAGGGTTAGGCATTATACCCATAGATGAGGATAATCTAGTCAAGTGGGGAGCCATAGACATAGATATATACTCACTCAACTTAGAAAAGTTAGTAGCTAAAATAGAAGAATTTAAACTGCCCTTAGTAGTTTGTAGAAGTAAAAGTGGCGGTGCACACGTTTACTGCTTTTTAAAAGAGAAAGCACCTGCCGCAGATATGCAAGATAAATTAAGAGAGATATCAGCAGGGCTGGGGTATGGTGGTGTAGAGATATTCCCTAAACAAAGAGAGGTTTTAGTAGACCGTGGAGATATAGGTAGCTGGCTAAATATGCCTTACTTTGAGGGAGATGAGTCAATGAGGTACGCTTTTGATTCAAAAGGGGAAGCGTTATCACTTACTAATTTCATACTGTTTATAGAAGAAAGAATGATAACTCATGAACAGTTAGTATCATTAGAGGTGCCCGTATTAGATGATATAAAAGATGGTCCACCGTGTCTACAGGTTTTACTCAAGCAGGGGTTCCCTGAGGGTACACGCAATAATGGATTATTTAATGTAGGGGTATATCTTAAAAAGTCAAGCCCTGAGAACTGGGAACTGGAGATAGAGGAATATAACCGTAAATATTTACAACCACCCTTACCTGCCCAAGAAGTATTAACTTTAATCAGTACGTTAAAGAAAAAAGAATATAACTATAAGTGTAGTGATGAGCCTATAAAATCTTACTGTAATGTGGCTAAGTGTCGTGGATGTAAGTACGGGGTTGGTGGTGGTAATAATACCCCAACGTTTTCTAGTTTATCTAAACTAGACACTAAACCACCGCTCTGGTTTTTATCCATTAATGATAAACGTTTAGAATTAAATACTGAACAACTTCAGAATCAACTCAAGTTTCAACGAGCGTGTATGGAAATATTAAATATGATGCCACCTAAAATGAATGATAGGGCTTGGCAAACCTTAATACAAAACTTAATGGATAGTGGTATGGAGATTATTGAGGTAAGTGAGGACGTAACTATTGAAGGTCAATTTATGGAGTTACTAGAATCTTTCTGTACAGATATGGCACAAGCAAATACTAGAGATGAAATACTACTAGGTAAACCGTGGACAGAAGAAGGTAAAACTTATTTTAGAATAAAAGATTTAAAAGACTATCTTACTAAGCACAGGTTTACCGATATGGAGACTAACCGTATAGCTTCTAAATTAAGAGACTTAAACGCTAAACATCACTTCTGGAATATTAAGGGGAGGGGTACGAATGTTTGGTATATAGATGAGTTTAGTTATAGAGATGATGACTTACTTGATGTTAAAAACTTTGACGATAGTGATATATGATGTGGAACGTGGTGCTTGGACCTCCTGGAACAGGAAAAACTACTTACCTATTAAATAAGGTAGAGCAGTTTTTAGAAGCAGGTGTAAAGCCAGATAAACTAGGTTATGTTGCGTTTACTAAAAAAGCAGCAAACGAAGCCCTAGTAAGAGCGGTAGATAAGTTTGAGTTTGAACCTAAAGAATTAGTTTATTTTAGAACACTTCATTCTTTGTGTTATCATTGGCTAGGTCTTACGAGAAGCGATGTTATGGCTCGTAGTAATTTAAGAGACTTTAGTAAAACTATAGGTGAAAGAATAAACTCTGCTTGGGATGGTGAAAATTTAATGTCGTTAAAGAGTAAAGGTGATACGATGTTATTTATAGAAAACATGGCTCGTAATAGGTGCGTAGGACACAGGGAGCAGTGGAATCAAGCAGGCACTAATATATCATGGATGCATTTTGATTGGTTTGTAAAAAACTATTCTAAGTATAAAGAGGGTAACTTTTTAATCGACTACACAGATATGCTAGAATTATTTCTGCAGTCAGAGGGTAAACCTATGTTAGATGTACTTATAGTTGATGAAGCACAAGACCTATCTGCTTTACAGTGGGAGTGTGTAAAGAAACTAGCGGAGGGTGTAGAAGAAGTATACATAGCTGGAGATGATGATCAAGCCATATATCGTTGGGCAGGTGCAGACGTAGAGCAGTTTATAGATTTAAAAGGTAAAACTCAATACCTAAAACAATCATACCGTGTGCCCAGAAAGGTTCATGATGTAGCCTTGTCCGTGGTTAAACGTATCGGTAATAGAAAAGAAAAAGTGTGGGAGCCTAAACAGAACGAAGGCTCTGTAATGCACCATACAAGTTTTGAGCATGTAGATATTGATAAAGGTGATTGGTTATTTTTAGCTAGGAATAATTATCTACTCAATCAGGTAGAGGAATATTTAAAACTTAAAGGTAGGATCTATCAAAAAGGGGGTAAATCTTCTGTGTCAGAAAACTTAATATCCGCTATTAAAGACTGGGAAATACTAAGAGAAGGTGGAGAAATAGAAGCTGGTAGGATAAGAAAAATATATGGATACATGAGGGTTGATAAAGGTGTAAAAAGAGGTTATAAAACTTTAAAAACTGTATTAGACAGCACAACATTAAATATTAACAATTTAAAGAAAGATTATGGATTATTGGTTGATTGTGTTTGGCATGAGTGCTTTGACTCTATAGGTAATACCCAACGTGAATATGTAATATCTTGTTTGAGGAGGGGTGAAAAACTATTATCTTCTAAAATAAAACTCAACACTATACATGCTGCTAAAGGCGGTGAGTCTGATAATGTGGTATTACTTACAGACCTAGCTAATAAAACTTGGGAGGAGCTGTACACAAACCCTGATAATGAGTGTAGGGCTTTTTATGTAGGTGTTACTAGAACTAAAGAGAACTTACACATAGTGCGAGGTAAAACTCGTAAGGAGTTTTTATTTGTATGATAAAGATTATAAAACAAGCATTAACAGAATATGACCCAAGTATAGATGAGTGGGATGATCCTGTTATAAGAAACTTCAACGGTAAAAAAGTAGTGGGTAGACCTACAAAAGCTTATGGCACCAAATGCTTTGAGTATGCAGGCAAAACGTACAAACCTGAACCATGGACTTTGTCTATGGAAATTTTAAAACAGGCAGCAGAATTTATAGTTTTTAAACAGTTAGATCAGGTTATTAAGTTTAATTTTTGCCTCTGTGGACTTTATAAAGACGGTAGTGTATCAATACCGCATCACTCAGATACTGTGCCTACGAAAAAAGATTTAGTATTAGGTGTTTCTTACGGTGCCCCAAGATACATGGAGTGGAATCAATATAGATACGATATAAAAGAACACACTAACACAAGCGAAGTGAATATAAACGAAGAGTGGTCACTACAAAAAACATACTTACTTAATGATGGTGATGTGTATATATTTGATGGAGAATCACAGATGAGTAGTACCCACGCTATACTGCCCTCACAAGAGACTGGTGAAAGAATAAATTTAACTTTTAGGACAGGTATTTGATATAAATTTTATGAATAATCCTATACTTTCCCTTTACTTGTAAAGTAAAATAAATAACGTGAATATATTTAAATTAGATACGACTCCTCAACTTTGTGCTCAAACGCACTGTGATAAGCATGTATCTAAAATGATATTAGAGTCAGCTCAAATGCTTTGTACAAGCCTTTGGACTAACGGTCAAAACGCTCCTTATAAGCCTGTACACGCTAAACACCCTTGTACTATATGGGCTGGGGAGAGTCTTGATAATTGGCTTTGGTTAAAAGAATTAGCTATTTATTTAAATGAGGAGTTTTGCTGGCGGTACGGTAGGTCAGCTAGTCATAAATCAATAGAAGTCATTAATGAATTATTTCCTCCACTCATAAAAAGTAAAGGCTTGCAACAACATCCACAGTGTATGCCTGATGAGTATAAAGTATTGAGTGATCCTATATCTGCTTATCGTAATTACTATATAGGGGAGAAAAGTGGCTTTGCTAAGTGGACTAAACGTGAGGTACCAGAATGGTTTCAAGTGTAGAAGGTTTTTATAACTATATTAATGAAAGGCATGCTATCTATTTAAAACGTAGTATAGGAGAAGCCTTTCCGTGGACAGAGGATGAGATACTACAGACCTACAGTTTCTGTAATGTTTATCGTGAGTTAGATAAGGTTACTGTATGGATACGTGAGAACTGGAAAGAGCCTTATGCTGACCACCCTAATTTACCTTTTGCTATGGCTGTGGCTCGTCAGATAAATTGGCCAGATACTTTACAAGAGATAGGTTTCCCTGAGCACTGGAACCCTGAACGTGTAAAAGCTATCATGCAAGGTAGGTTAGATAGAAAAGAAAAAGTATACACAGGTGCTTATATGTTGACAGGCACATTAGGTGGTACAAAGGTTGAACAAACTATAGATAAAATACTTACCCCACTATATGAGTCACCTCCTCAGATATTACCATACTCACTTGAGGAGACTTGGAAAAAGTATTTACCATATCCTGGATTTAGTGGCTTTATGGCTTATGAGGTAGTTACTGACCTACGACACAGTAAATATTTAGAAAATGCTGATGATATTATGACTTGGGCTAATGCTGGTCCAGGAGCTAAACGTGGCTTAAATAGAATACATGGCAGACCACTTGAGCAAACTATAAAACCAAATCAACTAACGACAGAGATGTTAGAATTACTAGATCTTGCTAGTATGTATGCAGGAAGTTTTTTACCCACACTAGAGATGAGGGAAATAGAGCACTGCCTATGTGAGTACGATAAATATGAAAGGGTGCGTCTAGGGGAAGGCAGACCTAGAGCAAAATTTAAATACACAGGAGAAACTAAATGGCTGTAGAACCAAGAGATTTATTTAACTTAGTTGAGGACGACGTGCGTGAGCTAGTAGAAGCTGAAAAAAGCTACGGAGATAGTTGGCGTAAGCGTGGAGGCACAGGGGCTTTTATGATGTTAGCACGTAAGTGGGACAGGATAGAGAATCAAACCCATAAAGAAGGCTACGATATATTTTCAGCTATAGCTAAAGATCCTACAGATACAGGCATATTAGACGACATACGTGATTTAAGGAGATACTTAATATTAGTAGAGGATTATACATCAAGATTTATAACTAAAGAAAAAAGAGAGGATAACTATGAAGAAAGTAGAGATTAAAATAATAGACCCAAGTTTATTTGACCATACTGACCCACACATACTCCCCGAGTATGCCACTGTAGGCTCAGCTGGTTTAGACTTACGGTCAGCAGAAGACTATGAGTTAACTCCAGGAGAGTCTCATACATACCGCACAGGGTTAGCTATGTACTTAGGAGACTTTGAGCTTTGTGGCTTGCTTGTGCCTCGTTCTAGTTTAGGTATTAAAAAGATACACTTAACTAATACTTTAGGAATTATTGATGCAGACTATCAAGGTGAGTTAATGGTTCCACTAACTAATAACGGGGAGACAGGCATGCTTATTGAAAAAGGACAGAGGATAGCTCAGTTAGTTATAGTGCCTGTGGTTCAGGTAATGTGGCAACCTGTGTTAGATTTTAGTGGTATCACTATGCGCAGTATAGGTGGGTTCGGGAGTACAGGTACAAAATGAAAATATATATACCAACAAGAGGCAGACCTAAAAACCAAGAAACACTTAAATGGTTTCCTAAGGATATGCAAACTAATGGTCAGGTAGTCTTAGTCATAGACGAAGACGAAAAAGATCAATATGATAAATACCCAGATACAACTAAGATGGTAGTGCCTGAGGACTGTATCGGTATAGGTCCAAAGCGTAAATACATAGTAGAAAATACAGACGACCCACGTATGATTATGTTAGACGATGACTTACGTTTTTATATTCGTAAAAGTCCAACTGACTGGCATCTTAGGTATCTTGAATCAGAAGAATATCCTGCTTTATTTGGACTACTTGATGAATGGATGGATCAAGGCTATGCTCATGTGGGTGTAAGTGCCAGAGAGGGTAATAATAGGGTAGAAAGTTTATCAGTAGAAAATACAAGGTACATGAGAGTTCTAGGATATAACTTAGAAGAGTTTCCTAGTGATGTTGAGTGGGGCAGAACTAGAGTCATGGAGGATTTTGATATAGCCTTACAATTACTTAGAAGGGGTAAAGCATGTAAAGTAAGTTTTTATTATGCTCAAGGTCAAAAGTCTTCTAACGCTGACGGTGGCTGTAGTGAGTGGAGAACTATTGACGTACATAATGAGGGGGCTCAAAGGCTACATGACCTTCACCCCACCTGCGTAAAAGTAGTAGAAAAGCAAACTAAAACTGCGTGGAATGGTTTACCACGTAAAGATGTAATCATAGGTTGGAAAAAAGCATATAAAGAAGGAGTAGAAAATGCAGGTTCTTGAGGTAAGAAACGTACACGATGCTTTAGTACGTGGTATGGATTTATTACATACAGAAGATTTTAGAAATCAAAGTAGAAACGGTAGAGTTTATCAAGCTAGAACTCCTGTAACCACAGTTTATGAAAGACCTAAAGAAAGGGTTTTATTCTGGGAGGAGCGTGACGCTAATCCATTCTTTCATTTTATGGAGAGTTTATGGATGCTTGATGGTCGTAATGATTTAGAGTTTGTAAAATACTACGCTAAAAATATGGAGAACTACAGTGATGATGGTAAAATACTTTGGGGGGCATACGGTTGGAGATGGCGGTACTACTTCGGTTTTGATCAACTAAAGGTCATCATAGAAAGATTAAAGAAAGACGGAGAAGATAGACGTTCTGTTTTACAGATGTGGGACGCTTATAATGACTTAGGTAGAGACGGCAAAGATGTGCCTTGTAATACCTCTATATATTTTAAAGAAGACACTACAGGGTGTCTACAGATGACAGTCAGTAATAGGTCAAACGATATTATATGGGGAGCTTACGGTGCTAACGCAGTGCATATGTCTATGCTACATGAATACATGGCAGCTAACATAGGTATTCCTGTGGGTAGATATTATCAGATTAGTGATAACTTTCATGCGTATGAAGATTTATTTAAAAAATTATTAGACCAATTAATTAGTAGAGACGCTCTAGATTTTTATACGCAAAGGACTGCTATGAAAAATAATCCATACGTAACAGGAGAGGTCTCACCTTACTCCCTGATAAATGTAAGCCCAGAGTTATGGGATATTGATTTAGTCAACTTTTTAGATAGAGTACCTTTTGAAGACGTCAAGTTTAATGATAGGTTTTTTACAGAGGTAGCTGTGCCAATGCAAGATGCTTTCTGGTTACACAGGCTAGGTAAAACGGAAGAAGCTATAATAGAAATACAAAGCTGTGCTGCTACAGATTGGCGTAGGGCATGTTTTGAGTGGCTAGATAGAAGGGTATAAAATGACACAAATGATAATGGATTTTTTAAAGCCAGAAACAGATTGGCGACCACCCACTTCTTTCCCTGATTTAACAAACCAGAAAGAGATAGCCATAGACTTAGAAACTTGTGATCCGTGGCTTACTACACATGGTCCAGGGTGGGCTGGTAGAGATAGAGGACACATTATAGGTATAGCTATAGCTACTGAGGGTTGGAAAGGATACTTTCCTGTGGCTCATAGTAACGGTGCAAACTTAGATAAAAATGTGGTTCGTAAGTGGTTACAGAAACAGTTAGACGCTCCTAACTCTAAAATATTTCATAACGCTCAGTACGATGTAGGTTGGCTCAAAGCAGAAGGTTATAGAATCAACGGTGAGGTACACGATACTATGATGGCTGCTCCGTTACTAAATGAAAACGAGTACAGTTACTCACTTAATAGTTTAGGTAAAATGTATCTCGGTGAAATAAAAGATGAAACTATGCTCACAGAAGCTGCACAGATATTCGGTGTTGATGCTAAATCTGAGATGTATAAATTAGCACCAGAGTATGTAGGTATGTATGCTGAGCAAGATGCTGACCTTACATATAGGTTATGGCAGATATTAAAAAAAGGTATTAGTGAGGAAAACATAACTGATATTTATAACTTAGAGCGTGGATTATTACCTGTGCTTATAGACATGAGGATGAAGGGTGTGCGGATAGATATTGATAAAGCACAGCAGGTAAAGAAACAATTAAAGCAAGACGAAGATAAAATAATCAAAGAGGTTAAGGGTTGGTATGGTATAGAACCAGACTTATGGGCAGCACAGTCATTAGCACAAGTGTTTGATAGGGCAGGGCTAGATTATCCTAAAACCCCTAAAACTCAAGCACCAAGTTTTGTAGCTAACTGGCTAGAGGCTCATGATCATAAATTACCTATGGCTATCGCTCAGGCTAGAAAACTAAATAAGGCTCGTACTACGTTTATAGATAAAATGATATTAGGTCATTTAGTTGACGGTAGGATACACGGTGAGCTACACCCACTCAGATCAGATAGCGGAGGCACGGTTACGGGAAGGTTTAGTTGTAGTAACCCAAACTTACAACAAGTGCCAGCTAGAGATCCTATGATAGGTAATCTAATACGTTCATTATTTATACCAGAGGAAGGTAAACACTGGGGATGTTTTGATTACTCTCAGCAAGAGCCTAGACTTACAGTACATTATTCTTTGATAACGCAACAGGATGGTGCGGAAGAAGCAGCAAACGACTATCACGATGATGACGCTGACTTTCATCAAATAGTAGCAGATATGGCTAACATAAGCCGTAAGGAAGCTAAGATAATTAATCTAGGATTAAGTTACGGTATGGGTAAGGATAAGTTAACGAGTCAGCTTGGTATCAGTAATGAAGAAGCTGAGACACTATTTGATCAGTATCATGAACGAGTGCCCTTTGTCCGTGGCTTGCGTGACTCTGCTGCTCGTCAAGGTGCTAACAGAGGTTATGTCAAAACTATATTGGGTCGTAAGTGTAGGTTTAATTTATATGAACCACACGATAGAAGAGAACTACCACTACCTTTTGATAAGGCTATGGATGAGTATGGCGGTAGGTTAAAGCGAGCTTACACGTATAAAGCTATGAACCGTTTGATACAAGGCTCAGCTGCAGATATGACTAAGCAAGCTATGCTCGATTTATATAAAGAAGGGTTACTAGCCCATACTCAAGTACATGATGAACTTAATATATCTGTAACTGATAAGAAAGAATGTGAAAAGGTTGTAGAAATAATGAGAGACTGTGTAGAATTAAAAGTACCTAATAAAGTAGACGCAGAGATTGGTCCAAGTTGGGGTAATGTTACAGACTATAAGGAATATTTCAATGAAGAA
>Ga0098042_1000292_pt1 | contig 19687 bp, 23 predicted proteins | sample 9_EtaG_FD_75066 | JGI IMG/M metagenome (GOLD analysis project Ga0098042, IMG submission 75066) | Marine viral communities from the Subarctic Pacific Ocean - 9_ETSP_OMZ_AT15188 metaG | ecosystem: Environmental > Aquatic > Marine > Oceanic | place: Pacific Ocean | collected 2015-01-10
GCAGTTCGGTCTGTGGTCATCTTTTGGGTATTTGCGTTCTTGCTCATATGTGTTCAACTCCATGCCGTATTCGGCACTCTCCCTATCTATTGTTGTTTATATATGATTTGACTTCAGTACAGCGATTTGGAACCCCATAGCGCACAGCACATAGCGCAGGTAATGGATAGGTGCAACCGCACCTATATGGGTTGGGTCAAGGGCCGCTATTCATGGGGGTGCGCCAAGCGGCGGGTTAGGCTATGGCGGGTTAGGCAAGGGGGCGTGCGAGTAGTACATCGGTATCTATAGAACGCTATGCGCCCCCGCATACAGGCCCGCAATGGGGCGGTCTATAGAAGGGAAGCGACACACGCCCGCCCGCCCGTGTGCCACCCGCCCTGTACCATAGCACAGCAACGGGGTGCGGTCTATAGAACGGGGTACTGCGGCCATAGCACCACCCCATAGCACCCCCCTTAGAAGGAGAAATACCCATAGCACCGCCCATAGCACTTCTTTTAACCGCACACGGCGTTTTACAAAAAAAATTTGAAAGCGGATTTTTTATACAGGGGGGGTAATAGCACTGCTATGGGAGGTCCATTCAATTCTGCATGGGCGTTGTTAAAAACCAACTTAAATGCTCCACCTATAAACCAACATCACATTCAACAAATGCAGGATTTTGTCAACAGTATTCAACCACATATAGTCACAGAAGACGACAGATACCCGCTAACACCGGAGGAAGAAGAAAATCTTCAATTGCAACATAAAGCGTATGAGATGGCAAGAGGCGCAAATCCACAACCACACAATATGACTGATGAAGTGTATGAAGATTTAATTGAACTATCGGGAGAAGCAATACTCGCTCACCTAATGACTAAAAAGAAACCGGATTATCCGTGGCCCAAAAAACAGGCATTCCAAACCACTTTCCTTGACAGGGGCAATTTGAGTTTCGACCCAATGTTATCACGACAGCGAAAATTAAATGCAAGAATGGCTCGTGAAAGTAATCGCCGTGAGGCTGTTCCCTCCCGAATTGAAATATCACCTCGTGATAATAATCGTGGTGGAAAAGATTTTTCACTTGTAAATGATGAAGGTGAAATACTTTCACAAATATCGGGATATGGTAATGATAAATACAACGCTCACATCAATGATTTTTACGGTAGGACACCGGAACCATATCGAAGACAAGGTATGTACACGAAGTTAATGCAAGCCTTAATTGGAGCAGGTATTCCAATAGTATCAAACGAACGAAATGTACAATCCGATGCATTCCATCGTAATTTTATGCAAAATTTACCACCAAACATCGAAGGTGAACACCTTACAGAAGATGATGGTAGTCATCTTCAAAGGCTTGGTTATCAACGGCAAGATGTACCACAGTTCCTTGATGCACAGGGACAGCGTAGCGGTTTGAATCGCTTGGATTACGGTGCAATTCCTATTGTTAATCAAGCAAACCAAGCAAGAAGCATGGATGAGTTAGCCGAACAAGACAGGGCAAAAATCCAACGAGGTTTAGGTCACAGGCCGGAAATGGTAGGAATACAAGTCACACAACCAATGGCAAGAAATACTCAACAAATAACATTTGATGATTTTTATGAAAGGCAAAATAACTCGCAGTGACGCATTGGCATTGGTTATTTTGGTCATTGTAGTAGTGTCATGGTCTTATATCACACTTAATCAACACGCTTGGCTCAATCGTTAAGTAGTTCTTTCACCTGCGATTAACATGGTCGCCCCTTTCAATCAAGCATGGATGCTATTGAAACAGCGTGGTCACGAACTAAATTTGCCCCCACCGAGAATAATGGGCGACAACCCTGCAAGAAGTTTGAGTCCACAGGATTTGACTGATAGGCGTGTTGATGAAGCAACTATGGCAAGAAGGCTTTTAGACAACTTTGAATCATTTGCCGCAAATTCCCGACCAAGTATTTCAAGTACGGAAGACGCTATTCAACATTTACGCAATCGTAAATTTGATTTAGCCGAAATGGAAAGGAATCTAAGAGCGGCTGATACTGCAAATGCACATGAAGCACATTTTGAAAGAATGCAAGGCGACCTTGACCGACAAACTCTTGCTCGCATGGGCCAACAGCCCGAAGCCGATGAAATGGAGGCAATGGGCGTTCCCCCAATGAGCCGCACACTTGGTGGTACACCTCCGGCAAACCTCGGTCGGGCTGGTAGCACTGGTGAAATCCCAAGAAGCAGACAACGAAATGCAGAAGAAATGGGAATGTTCGGTATGGATGCTTTAGATGATGCAGGGATGGATTTAGAGTTTGATGATGATATGTCATCTGCTCAACGACAACAGTTAATTGACAAGATAAATCAAAATATAGAACCATCCAACCCGTTCCCTAAACCAATTGGACAAAATGTTCGTGGTGATTTAATGGATTGGGCCGCTGGTGCAGGTCGTGAAGCGAGTGTGCCGGATATAGTTGAAAGAACTGAATACTATGACGAAGATGGTAATCTCCGAACCGATTTGGATGAACTAAGTGACATGCACGACGATGATATGTACGAAGAAATTCATGGTGAACCACTTGATGAAAACAATCCAGCAAAACATACCATTGCTTCGACTACTCTTCGAGCAAGCCCTCGTCAACAAAGGCGTGGGCAAACGGATTCGGGAAGGCCGTATTTTAAGAAACCCGACCGTGAAGGGCCGATTGGTATGAGTCCTTCTCGAAGAGCAATGAAACTTCTTCAACGAAATGCCGCAAATTAAATACAAAAGTGATTTGTATGCAACCGTTTCAAAAGGCTTGGACTTTGCTAAAAGGTACAGAAGACTGGCATCATAATGCCGCACATTCATTAAATCTAATGTTGGGTGGATATAATGATGGCGCAGAAGGTGAAATGGGCTACGAAATGCTTGATAATTTACATGCGGCGGCACTTAGAGCAAGAGGTATTCCCGAAGAAAAAATACAACAGCAATTAGATAATCAACATTTTTTTGCAGACGATAGGGATTACGATTTATGGAATAGAGTAATGTGGCCTCTTTCACAACACATAGACAATATGTACATGAGCATGGTAGGCAACCCCGAAAGAGCCACACCTATGATGCAAGAATGGGATAAAAATGCGGCTGAACTTCGTGGTGAACAAGAAGAAAAATTAAACGCACAGGAACACTTTAAACAATTTATGGCCGGAGAAGAACAACCTCAACCCGAACCAAATACCAACTATCCGATTGAGCAACGATTGGGCGTAGATAGCCGTGGTTATCCACTGGATTAGCGAAAGGTTTAATTTCTACACTGCGCTGTCTTGCAACATGAGTTTGTGGCTTCTTTTTGGGCTTGCTTTTATTGCGGGTTTTGCTTTTGTTTGGTTTGTCTTTGACGACCTCGGTAGCGATGTTGTTTATTTTACCAGCAAAGAAGAATTGGAAGAAGGGTGCTGGAACGGTATGAGGAAGGGAATCGAATGAATGTGACCGTGTACGAGGTTGGCCCTCGTGACGGTTTGCAATCACTTAAATTTCCTATACCATCAAGCAAAAAAATTGAACTCATTGATGCGTTATACGACGCTGGTTTAACAGAAATCGAAGAAGTTAGTTTTGCACACCCAAAACTTGTGCCGCAAATGGCTGATGCTGAAAAAGTGTTTCAGCATGGCGGTGCGCTTGTGATGAACAAGCATGGCTACGATAGAGCAATAGCGACTGGTGCTAAAAAAATAAACATCGTCATCAGCCCGTGTGAAACCTTCAACATGAAGAACATGCGAAAAACCCGGAGTGAACTTGTGTTGATGTACAAGACATTCTTGGACAAGACGCCAAAGGAAAATGTGCGTGTTTACATTAGCATGGCATTTGGCTCGCCGTTCAGTGGTGAGGTATCACCCGGTACAATGCATTCATGTATTCGAGATGCCAAAATGTTTGGAAATACTGTTGTTTTTGCCGATACAGTGGGGGTAGGGACAAGAGAAGAGGTACATTTGTGGTCCGAAATGGCTATACTCGAAGGTATGGCTCCCGCATTACATTTACATCACAAAGGTGACGAGTCCAAAGCACTACAACTTATTCGTGCAGGTCTTATGGCGGGTATTCGTGAGTTTGATTCCAGCATTGGTGGACTCGGTGGTTGTCCGTTTGTTGACAACAGTGGTGCAAACTTATCAACTGAAACACTGGTATTGCATCTTAATGCATGGGGTTTTGAAACAGGTGTATGTATTGACACACTTAGAAATGCATCAATTATCGCACAACAAATTGCATTAAACGAAAAGGAACATAGAGTAGCGTTATTGCAATAAGTAAAATAGGAATTAAACAAATAGCAAGAATAGCATCAGCCCAATAACGCCATTCCATACTATCCCTCAATAGAAAGTTGTAGGCATTTCAAATGGTTTAGGTGTGATATTAACATCATCTTTGTGATTTTGCGCCATAAGTTCAATGGTGCGAAGCATGTGTGGGCTGATATTGTCAATCATAGTGCCGTTTTCTGTTGGAACCATTTTGTGTTGACGGTCAAGAGTTGTAATGTCTTGAGTAAACTCTTGCGGTAGTGGTTCATCGTGGTGAACTTCAACACCCGCTTTAAACAACATTTGCCATGCTAAGTCCATTGGTTCACTTTTATTATCATTGTTAAGATATTTGTCATACCCACCTTGAACTAATTGTTGATAATCCATCATTTCACCATCATAACCGTAAGCGGGGTCTGTGACAAAATACATACCGAACTCTTCTTTTACTGTTATTGGTTGTTGTTGAAATTGTTCTTCTTTAGCCTGTGCTTCTTGTTGAGCCTGTTGAGCCGCTTGTTGTTCGGCTTGTTCTTTTTCATATTTTCTTTGAGCAACATATTCTTGCCCTGCGAGTCTTTTATCTTCAATACCAAAATTTCTTTCTAATTTACTTGCCGGAGTGTCAATAAAACTGTCAATGAGTTCTTCTTCACTTGGTTTTGCTCTTTTACCCGGCATATATTCATTTACAATTGATTTTGGTCGCACAGCAATTTTTTCTTGTGATGAATATGAAAAATTATCGGGTTTTACTACATCTTGTGGGTAAACATGTTGTGTTTTTGCACCCTTTGGGTCAATAGGGTCACTATGTGCTGATTTACCTCTCATAGTTTCAATATCCATTACAGGAGAAAATATGTGAGCCATTTCACTTCGCATTTGATTAGGGTCGGGGTGTGGTTGGTCTGTGTGGAGTAATTCTCGCAAAACCACAGAATCGTGATTATTTTCATCAATTAACCTGTTTTCTTTCATGTGTTGCAATGTAGCATAAGCAACTTGGAATGGAGTAATATTGTGTACTTCATCTTCATGTTCAAAGTGTTGGTTTGGAATATAGCGAGCCTCTTGAGGTCTGCCTTCTTTATGACCCATGCGTTCATTCCAATGCTGGTCTTGACGGAAATCTTCATCTTGTCGAGGTGCTTTTTTAGCCCGCTCAATAATACTATCCCGATATGATTTAAATTCCGGGTGCATCATTCTTGCTGGAAACTTCCAAGCCTTTTCGATACCGGCTTGGTCTTTGGCTTGTTGAGCCGTGTCCTTTGCGCTTTGAATATTATTCTGCATGGTTTGTTGTGATTGAGCGGCTTGAGCATTGGCTTGATTTTGTGCCATTTCAGCGGCTCCAACAGCAATTTTCTTAGCACCAACTTTTCCAACTGCACCACCAACTGCACCACCAACTGCACCACCAGCAGAAGCACCAGCCGCAGTGCCAGCACCGGGGATAATAGAACCTAAAGCACCACCTATGGCACTACCTATACCGCTTCCAGCGGCTCGACCTGCAACTGCACCCCCAGCATCAGCCGGAGTAGGTGCTTTACGCACAGCAACATGTCGGCCCATAACCCTCGTAGCGGGCGAGCATTCTAAATGGTATCGCTTTTTACCTCCAACTGGTGCGTATGCGTAAGGTGTTTGTCAAGCAAATTGACTCAACGCCCGAAGCACCTGCTGAATTAGTTTCATTATCACACGGTAGCGCACTTATTGGCGCAAATAAATCGTGTACACTTTGTGGTGCAACACCCGCTGTCATAAAAGCGAGATACAAAAATCCGTTAGGAAACATTGACTACACTCATATTTTTTGTGATAACTGCGCTGATAAATACGGTGTAGGACAAAGTGGTACAGTTTACAAGGTAGAACCAATGGAACAGGCTTTTACTTTTCTTAAGTTTAGTGCAAATGAAATTGAAGAATACCGAGAAAATATGATGCATGGAAGGTCACCTTATCACTCATTACGCTTAATACCAGCAGAATACGGGTCACCTGCAAAGGCAAGAAAATTAGACACTAATGCAAATACAGAATTTTTAAGTCAATTTAATCTTGGAACTCAAGGATTAAGATTGCCTAAAAAAGACATAATAAACAGATTGTATGGTGGAATTGATAGGGTAGAAAATAGCCCTTTACCCCTTTTAGACCCCGTGACAGGGCAATCATTATCCGGTAGGTTTGTTTTTCCAGCAGAAGCCCTTTCTTTTAGCCCTAATTTAACAGAACGAGGTTTTGCTTCTCAAGCAGATGACGGTAATTTTACCATATTTGAACAAGCATTACAACGAGCAAATCCCGATGTACTTCCTACACAGCATCAACGAAAATTAAATTTATACGGATTTGAAGGTATTAACCCTCAACGATTTGGTACAAATATACAACCGGAAGGCATTATTTACGGTGATTTGGATGAAAGCCAAGTACATCAATTAAACGACAATCCACTTCATCTTTATGATATATCACAAGCATCAAGACTTTTAAATCCACTTGTGGATGCAAGAGCAGAACTTGGTGATATGAGAGAAAACACACGCAAAAGAATACAGCGTGCTGGTCAAGCATTGATGATGGCGGGAGTACCACCTATCTTAATGGACCCCGAAAATTTAGCGGCTAACAAAATTTGGAGTATGGATGACCCAAGATTAGCCGAACCAATGGGACATGGAGATATACAATTTATGCATGACCCATTTCAACAATGGGACATGGGTAGTGGCATGAACACAGAAGATATGCACCGACAGGTGACTCATGGGGCCATGAGTCCCGAACAACTCGAATTGTTGGACCACGAGTTAATTTTTGCCAGCGAACCAATGGAAATCGCTATGCGGTTGCTTAAAATGCCTCAAGAAGCAAAGGACTACGCAACTCAAATACATGAAGGGCAAATGTATGGTGAGCAACCTTACATGAATCATGTGGAAGATGTAGCAAGTGGATTTGATGACCCCCATCTTCAACGAATTGCGTATCTTCATGATACAATAGAAGACTCGGAAACGGGTATTGGAGAAATACATGAGCGTTTTGGAGAGAATGTAGGTCATGCGGTTGATGCTCTTACAAGAAGGCAAGGTGAACAATACTTTGATTACATCAATAGGGTAAAGGAACATCCCGAAGCAACACAAGTTAAATTGGCTGACTTACATTCTAATTTGAAAAATAATCCAAATGAAAGTTTAGCAAGGCGTTATCAAAAGGCAATAGGTATTTTGACAAACAAAAGCGAACCAATGGAGATTGCTATGCGGTTGCTCAAAGAGCGTGTAAGCCCCGAAGCCAAGCGTCACAAGTTGGAGTACGACAAAAAGTACGAGTCCAGCCCGGAGCGTGTGAAGTACCGAGAGGACTTGAACCGTGAACGCCGCCGACGACACATTATGGGACAGGGTGGACCGGACATGAGCCACACCAGCCAGCACACTATTGTTCCCGAAGACCCCCATACCAACCGAGCAAGGCATTTCAAGGACAAAGGAACCTTACTTTGATTGTCAATTGTCATAATTGTCATCATCGTAGTCAACAAATTGACTAATGTTTGTCATTTTCAGCCCCCTACACTAAATATAGAGTAATATTACTCATTATTTTGAATGGTATTATGACAATAATGACAATTATAGCGAAATGCTTATATTGGCTTCCAAATTGACCAATAACGAGCAACATGCAAGGCAACAGGCAAGACTCGGACGCAGAAATACGGCTTATGGGGCTAATTTTAGCCCAATCAGCCTTAGTAGGTATCGCAATTGGTGTTTTTGATGCAAAATTGTGGTTAATTAGTGATACACCCATGTTAAACGGTTTTACTTACGCAATGGCGGCATTTTTTGTTCAAGGTATTGCATATTATTTCTTTAAAATGTTCTTTGAACAGAATATGCAAGAAAGAGTACGAGCAACTTCTATAGAAAAAAATAGACAAGACCGATACAGGCAAATGCAACTAAGTTTTGATAATCGACGCAATGATATGGAAATGCGTATGCAAGAAGCACAACTTGAGCAAGAATTACGCTGGATGGAACTAAACCCCGGTAAAATGCCTCCAAGTTGGGGTGTACCCGGAGGTTCACAGTCAATAATTTCACAATACGACAGTAAAGAGTTTAATCCCGGTATTCCTAATCACGAAGCAGAAGTAAAACAACCAATCAATCTTGGTATTAAAGAAGAAGAAGAAAAGAAAAAGAAGTGAGATGGTTAAATGGGTCGTATCTTCAAAACCCCTACTGACGATTCAACCGAGGCTACACTTCGTGCAATGCATACCCAAAACACTCTTGACACATATTACGAAAAAGGAATTGGTTGGATAAGAACAGTCTTTTTTTGTTTTATTACTGCATTGTTAATCAGTTTATGGGAATTAACCACAGGTGAATCTTTTTGGCAAAACACCGTTGAATGGGTTTGGAAAAAAGTACAAAATCTTGCAGATTGGATATGGGGGAAATTAAATGGTTGACCCAGCAGGTTCAGCACTTGTAGGTGTGGCTGTTTACGGTCAAATGCTATGCAACTCTTGGCGACCACGCAAAGTGGGTATATACGGTGCGGCAATGGTAGGTAAAACTACTCTTGACCGATACATGACAACTCCGGGTGAAATGGAAGAAATAAGTGATGAAGAACGAACTTCACACATGAAATTACTCGGTCGATACATTATGCCTAAAGCAACTCGTAAGCGTATTTCTTGGAAAGGGCAAAAGCGAGTTGTTTACTCATCCGATGTGGGTGGACAAGAACGGTTTTGGAATCTTTGGATTGACGATATGGTAGCACGCCAAGTTGAAGCAGTAGTGTTTGTATTTGATGACCGGGCAATAAAAGGTGGTGAAGAAGCATTACAGCAAATTGCTGGATTCAAATACCTCGTTGATTGCTTAATCAATCGTACCTACCGATATAGAAATTTGAAAAGTCGGTGGCATGGTAAAAAATACGCACCTCGATTAGTGATGCTTGTTGCTAACAAGGCTGACCGATTTTTTGATGAAAATGCCGCTATGCTTTGGCAACAAAATCGTATTGGTGAACATAAAATCTTTGATGCATTCCGAGATGATTTAATTCGACTTCAAAAAGCAAACATACCTACTCGCAGGTCTTTCATGGCTACACGAATAGGATGGAATGTGGAAGAAACTATGATTGATTTATTAACAACTTGAGGGAAAAGTATGCTAAACAAAACAACAACTGTAATTGCTGTAAACAAAAAAAGTAAGTGTGTAAGAACTGTTATTCCGGCAGTAATGGTGGAATTACTACAATTATCAGCAGGGGATAAAATCAAATGGGAACTTTGCGGTGACTTACAAAATGGTTTTTATCTTAAAATGTCCAAAGGTGAAAAACAATGATACCACAGTTCAGTCAACAAAACCAAGCAAATCTTGGTAATGTAAATCAAGCACATTTAATGGCGTTAAGTCAACAAGGTAATGATACACTTTCGTATGCCGCTTTGATGGAGCAAGCAACAGCACAAGGCGCAATGCAAGAAGTTGCAGGTCAAAATAATTTGCAAGTTCCTAAAGTAAATTTTTACCCAAGCCGTCATCCCGACCCACAAAAAGCAAGAAAGAAAGACATTAAACAAGCATACAAACTTCTTACACCCTCAAAGCGAGGATTGTTAAATCCTGTACGATGGGCATTTGGAAGAAAATACCACTACAATAAACAAACAAGTGTATGTGTAGTCGATGGTTGTGATTGTGCTACTTTAATTCAATATGATAATTTGTACGCTAAAATTTGCGATGAAGATACAGGGCGAAGTCTTTGGGAAATGTATTGGCAAAATCCAGTGACGGGAGAGCCGGAAGCATTTGTGGCTTTGGAACGAGTCACCAGTGGCCGTAAAATGAGAGGAACTTATTGCCCCGAACACATGCATCTGTACCACTTACTTGTTAAGTGGGAAGCAGAAGAAGACCGTATCAACGAATCAAATCCAAAACGACTACGAGATAGAGTCAAGCAGGGTGTATCAATTGTGACTGTTCCTGTTTCGGCTGTCACCAAAAAAGACCCCACTCCTACTATGTTGAAGAAATATGAGCCATTTTTTGCTGAACTGGAAAAGGATTCTCGCAAAACAAAAGGCATCAATGTAAATCATTACACCAATCCAATTACAGGAGAAAATGACATTACTACGGTTTCGTTTGATTTGCGTATATTTCAACACGAAATAGCATTAGAACAACAAGCAACACCGGCTTTTCAAGCACTTGTACAGCAACAAGTAGCCCAAGTAGTCAATCAAAACCCTCTTGACCAAGAAAGTATTGGGGTAGGTGAGTGAGATGTTGGGATTAGGCGGAAATACGGCACCGATGAACAACGGTGCTTTGAATTTAGGGGCACCTGCAACACAACAAAACCCGTGGGCTAATCAACAAGCAATGACGGCTGGTCAATCACCATTTATGCAAGGTATGTTTGGTGGGCAACAAAATCAATTTACCCAACAACCAGTAGCACCACCGAGTGAACTTGAAATTCAAATTATGCTTTTACGAGGTATTACTCCTATTGAACGATATGTTGCCAGTCCACAAATGGGTACTTTTGTTGAAATGTTTAGCAATCTTGTAAGTTTTAGCGTTCTTGAAGTTCTTCGTAATGCTACTTTTATTATTGACGAAGAAAGTGGTGCAATGAAAATGGATGTGACTTCACTTCCATCAAACTTGCAAACTATGAGTGCAGAAAATGTGACAGGACAATTTACCAATCTTCAAGCCGCCGCTACACAAAAAGTAAATCAAACAGAAATGGAACAACAACAACTGTCAACTTTCGCTCAACAGTCTATGATGGGTGGTGCCCTTTCAGCGGCTCTTGCTAATGAAGGTGTAATGGAAAAAGTCGGCGGAGGGCTTGGTAGTCTTGGTCGCAGTTTTATCGGTATGAGGTGATTAAATGAGAGAAAATGATTTTACAGGCTATATCCCTACATCTTTTGCGGCTACTACACTTGATATGCTTAATCCAAATCGCAGTGTCATTGTTGATATGGTGATGGTACAACTGATTTCTATTATAGTGACTATGATTATGATTTTAATTTTCAAAGGAGGAACAATGGATTCAGCCAGTGTATCGTATTTCCTTGTTGGTTTATTCGGTAGTTTCCTCATGCTTACTGGTGTTTATTCCCGTATCACTCGCTGACGGCCATTTGTGTATTGGGCATTGTGAATTAAGCAATGCTGTTTTAGACTTCAAAAAACAACCACAAAGCGAACACTTTGTACCACCATGAGGGCAAGTACCACAAATACGAAGTCTTTCGTTCACTAAATTTGTAGGTGCATATTCACCTTTTACAACATCTTTAGCGGCTTGTGTAAGGCTACGAATACTTTCCTTGTTGAGTGGCACACCTGCTATTCTTTTTACCCTCCACATGTTTTTTGCGAACACCACATTTACCATAACAGTTTTCTAAAGGCAACCCGTAGCATTGTCATGGAGGGCGGTGATAAAGTTGTCAAACGCTCTTGCCGAATGTGCATTCACGAAGACCGTGATGAGTTAGAAGAACAACTCTTACAGGGTCATATCACACCTAAAGAAATGGATAAAAACATGGGATGGCGAGCCAATACCGCTGACCGTCATTATCGTAATCACATGGGTGAATACCACATGGCGGCAAATCCATCTTGCCCTGTATGTGCCTCACCTAATCGAGCCGAATACGAATTTGAGTATTTTAACAATGGTGGAACTACTGATGCTATTGCTACGGCTCTTGAAGTAAGTGAAAGTGTAGTGTACAGCCACATGAAAAATCACTTTCAGCCATTAGTGCAAAAAACAGCGGCGTTAGAAGTGGCACTCACAGCAGGTCGAGAAATTGAATTACTACGCTCAAATGCTCAAAAATTAAATCACAAACTTTCCGAACTACTTGATGAGGGAAGTGTACACGAAGATGGCTTCGTAAGGGATGCTGTTATATTGCATAAGGAAGTGCGAGAAACAGTCAAAGACTTACTTCGGTTCCAAGACCAATGGGGCGCACAAAGCGACGGACAGCAAATTAACCAAACAATCAATGTGTTGTCAATCGAATTAAGTAAAGAAAGCCCGGAAACATGGACTCGAATTAAAAAGCAACTTGAAGCAAACATGGGGGTGGAATGATGGTTATGGGTCGAGGTTCGGACACACGCATGTATGCACCTCGTAGTGAATCATCTCACATGTATTCTTCTGCTAATGAAAATGAGGATAAATACAATCCTACTTCGCCCGAAGATAATGAAAAGCGGGCAGAAGCAAAAAAACTCAAAGAAGAAGAGGCTAAGAAAAAGGCCAAAGAAATCAAACATATCAAAATTAAACCATCTCAAGGATTAGGTCAAGGGTCGGGCTTAGAAACAGAACCCGGTCTTGATGATGGCAACAAGCGTGATGATGAGCGTGAGATAGGTCTTCAAGGTGGACCGGCTGGTAGCCGTGGACATTTACTTGACTTAGCCACAGGTGCAAAGACAGGTACAGGTTCAGCAATGGGTACGGGTAATTCCGCAGTTAGAACAGGTGAGCCGATGGCTAATGCTTGGAGTGAGTTGTTGAAGGCTTCTATTGAAGACTTAGTTCAAGAGCGAGATAGATTATTTCAATCGGGGCTTACGCAAGAGGCAAGGCAATTTGACCGTGTTATTCAACAAATGGCAAGACCAAACCGAAAGCAACAAGAAATGCTACAAAACATTGCTGTACCTACAGCACAGATGTTGATGCCGGAACTTGAAGGTCAAGACTTAGAACACTTGGCTCATGATATAATGCATGAAGGGCGACAAAACCCCGATTATCGTGAAATGCAAAGCAGAATGTATAGTTATGACCCACAATTAAGACAACAATATATGCAGAATGTGAGTCGTATGGCTCGTCGTATGTCGCAACTTGAAGATGCTCGTAAAGAGGCTCAACAAAGCCTACAAAATTTACAAGCAACAGACCCAAGCCGGTATTTTGCAGACCAACAGGTTATGACGGGTGAACCAATGGTTGATGCTTGGAGTTCGCTACTTAAGCGTGAAACACGAGGTACAATAGAGGCTCGTCGTCGCCGTGAAAAGCGAAGAGAGTTCCGACCTTCAACTGGACAATTCAAGAAACCACCGGGTGGGCAAAGCGGTGGTGTTGGTGCAACAATGAAGCGATTTAAAGCAAGAATGCGTGGTATCAAGGGTGGAAAGAAAACAGGTTTGATGAAACCTCATTTGTCCGTTGAAATGAGTCACCGTGGTATTGCGACTAAGCAACCCATGAGTAAAGACCCACAAAAATACCGTCAATACATGGGCCAGCAAGAATCACAAAAAATTCTTGGTGGTGTTCGCAACACATATTCTCCACACGCTCGTCACAGCGCAAGGTCGTTTACTGCTGGACCTACTGGTGGTGGCCGCTTAACTGGACTACTACCGGGTCAATCGGGACAAATGCGACAACCTTCCCTCCGAAGAATGCGCCGCCCTCGCATGCCTCGCATGCCTCGTATGCCTCGTATGCCAGCCATGCCACAAATGCCACAGATGGCCCCACCAATGAGTAGTGTTCCAAGTATGCCAGCACCATCGTCAACAATGATGATGAGTGAAGAGCGTACTGAAAGTGATTTACTCAAAGGTAATCGTCACGCTAATCGTGTTGAAATGCTTCAACTGATGAGGCAGTTAATTGAACTTCAAAGAAAGAAAGCCAATATGAAAAAAGCGGGTACAGCATCGGCTTTTGAAGAAGGTGCAGTGCCAGCGCATCCAGCCGGTGTGCAACAAAACGAAGATGAAGATGAAAAGAATGACGGCCCTACTCAAAATCTTGAAACTAATTCAAGTCGTTTAGGACTCGACCCCGCAGGTTATCTCACTTCAAAGCGGGGGCACATGGGATGATACCTGTTCGTTTTCCGTTGATTAAAGCATGGGGAATGAAACATTTTACCCCACAGGGTGCGGCAATGATTCGCAACCCACCGGCAACAGCATTTCGACCACCTACAGAAGAGGATGTACCTGCTTTTGCACATGCTCAAGGACAAATTGTTGAAGGTGGGTTTGTTCCGGGTGACCACGGTGAACTACACTACAAAACACCAATGGGGAGTTATCAACACGGTATTGATGCGGCGGCTACACGCTTGGGGTGGTTTTTAGAAAAACATGGTATCAAAGCACATCCTGTCGATTTGATTAACAAAGCAATTCAATTGTTTAATCAAAACCATACAAGTCACAAAGATGACGATGATAAGAATGACGGTATGCACGCATTACCGGCTTTTGACAACTTGGCGTGGAGAAAAATTAGGGCTGGAATGCTACCTCCGGGTGACAGCACAGAAGGCCACTCCGAACGCCCAACAAAAACCAAAAATGGTTCTTTGATTACCACTTACACCAACAAAAATTTCACCCCCGGAGATAAAAACTACACTCCAATGGGTCGTTTTATTGAATCATATTCTATTCCTTTTAATCACGAACTTGGTCAAATTCTTGAAAAAGAACATGGAGTTCCATTTGAAGTATCATCGGATTTAACTTTTGTAAAAAGACCCTACATTTACGCTCGTGAAACAGCACCCAAAGGTCGAGTTGATGCTTCATATCAAGAACATCCGAATCAAATAAGCACACAACACATGTCAAGGGCACCCGATAATTATTTCAGTGAACAAACTGCGGCACACACTGAATCAACTACTCATCACCTACCGGATATTTTCTTTTACCCTAATACAAAAGCAAGTGGACAAAAAGCCGGAAAAAAAGGTAGTTGGGAACACAAAAATGGATTATATCAAATGGCTGAAAGAGCCATTACAAACGCTTTGAGCAACATAGATGCAATTCCCGATGTACCCGCTACAATCAATGTAGGCACTTTAGCAAGTCCCGAAATGATTCAACGCCCACTTCGTGTCATTCTTCAAGATAGTGAACTACGAAGAAGTTTAATTCAAGATATGGCAAATGTACCAGCAATGATGTATTTGTTTGGTAGGCCGGGTCAAGGTGACTTTAACAAGCATTTCAATAACCTCATGGGTATCTATGGTGAAGGAGAAGAAGGCTTGTCCTATGATGAACAAAGTCGTCATTTTAAACCCGGTAGGGGTGGTAGTAAAGGAAAAGACACCACTGCCGCTCGTCTTATGGCACTCGCTCACAGGTCCGGTCTAAGTGACGATGACCCCGAACGAAGTAATTTGAGTAATCATTCAATTGACAGTGAGCAGTTAAACGCATTTGGTGTACGATACGATGAGCGTCTTATGGGTCAAGTTGAGCGTTTTCGTGGTATTATCGAAGCATTAGCCGACCACCAAGCAGAATCACAAGGTTTGCCAGTAAGAATGCCTATTGGTGACATAAAAACAGAACCAGCAAAAGGTATGCAATTTTTAGATTATCCCGAAGAAGGGTTCGATGCCACACTCGACCCTCACATGGATGCATACCTACACCCTATGGAAGACTTTGCAGAAAGTACAGCCATGCCCATTCGCCCAAGTGGTGATACAGTCGCACCGGAACCCCCTGCTTCCGCTCTTTCGCAGGTTCCGGTTTCTTCACCACCTCCCTCCGGTGCGACACCTCTTCCTCCCGTAGCGGTAAGGCCACAAGGCCCACCGGCTACGCCTCTCGACCCACGGTTCCAACGATTTAGACCGTCTATTGCAAATCAAACGCCACAGCAATTTAGAGAAATGATGGTTGCTGGTGGTGGTGGTCGAGCAAGTCCAGCACCGGATGAATTTTTAACACCAATAGAAAGAAGGGCACAACAATCGCTTTCCGACCCAAGACAGCAACTACTCGACCAGTACCTAAGAAGCGAAGATGCACACCTACCGGTAATGGACCGAGTGATGAAAGCATTAGAACGAATACAACAAGAAGAAGCCGGATTTGAGGGGATTAAAATTAACAGTAATCTTAACAATCCACACGCACTGGCGAAACATGTCGGGCTAACCGCAAGTGAGGTCGTGACAATCAACCAAACAATGGGAGATTGGCACAACATCGCTAAGTCCTACAATGTTGATGCTAAGATTATCAAAGTCATAAAAACAAACATGGGGTGATATGATGGGTGACAAAATTTTGATAAAACAAACTGGACCAACTGTTTTTCAATCTGTTGGCGCACAAGGAACTCGCCCGTCTTTTATGGATTTTGCTCGAAATACTTTTGGTCAAAGAGGTCAAGGGATTACCCCCGGACAAAGAGCAAGAGGCGCAATTGGAATGGCTGGTAAAGCGTCGGCGGCGGGAGTCGCTGCATTAAATACGGCTGATTCTATGCAACAAGGAAATGTAGGCGCACCATTACAAGCAGGTATCTCCTATCAAGGATATGACCCTACAGCAACAATAGACCCGAATGTAGGTGCTAAACTTAACCAAAATGCACAATTCCAAAACCCAACCCCAACTTATGATTACACTCAATCATCATATCCGATACATCAATTTGTACAAACCCCCGGAGTTTCACCGACAGGTGTGGCTGTGCAACAACCACAACAAGCACAACAACCACCACAACAAGTGGGTTATGGGGGTGGTTCACCAACACTTGGACAAGCGGCGGCACAAGCACAAGCACAACCAGCACAAGCACAAGCACAACCAGCACAAGCACAACCAGCACAAGCACAACCGGTACAACAAGAAATACAGCCACGACCGTTGGACACTAACAGAACAGCACCCGTGGCTATCAGCACAGGACCAGTTGTACCTATGGGGAGCGCACAAGCCGGTGCAATGAATACAACTTCAACTGCAACTCCAAATAATGGTAAATTGCGCTTAGATGACATGATGGGTAGTGGAGGGTTCGTACCTACACAAGCGGCCACAATGGATGAAAGGTCAAGCCAATTACAAGGTTTAGCCCCCGTACAAGTTCGACAACCAATTCAACAACCACCACAAGAACCAATTCAACAACAAACTGACAACATCGACCCGGAAATGAGGGCGTATTTAGAAAGCATCCGAGGGGAAGATGTTGAGCCAGTTGGTGTACAAAATGTTGTTGGGGGTGGGCAAGGTTTCCAAAGCCTCGATTTCAGCGGTGCTGGAAAGTCTTACAAGCCTTTGGGTATAAATAACAATCCTTTACTGACAGAAGTCACATTACCCAATGGAAGAAAGATTAAGGTTCAAAAAAGCCAATTGATACGAAGTGAATTTACTGACATGTTGTTCGATATACTCGGACCCGATAATCTTTACAAAATGACACCAAATGAAATTGGTGAACTTGCCGCTTTCATGTATATTAAGACACGGTGATATAATGGGAGAGGACATGAATGCGTTTATCCACGAAATGGATAGCAAAATGTCGGCCAAGTCATTCAAGTATTTCTTTACAGAAATTTTGGGCTTTCATTACAGTCATCACCACGAGTCTTGGGAAACAGGATTGAACGAACACCGATACTACTGTGTTAAAGCAAGTCGTGACCACGGTAAATCCACTTTGTTCATGGCCTATGCTCTTTGGATTGCCGCCTTCAAACCCGGTACACACATCATGATTTTTTCTCACTCTCTTGAACAGACGCTTGAACACATGCGATTTATTCGCAACAACATTGAATCATCCGATATTCTTCGACACCTCAAGCCCGAAGGTGGCCGACCGTGGGCTAAGTCGTACTTCGAGTTCACTAACGGTAGCCGATTGATGGCTAAGTCCGTTGGTGGTGCTACTCGTGGTTTCCACCCCGATGTGGTCGTTTGCGACGATATTCTTTGGGGTACTACAGGTGGAGAACTACAGCGTGCCGCTGACTGGTTCTATGGTGTTCTTCTGCCTGTTCTGCACCACTCTTCTCGTTTGATGATGGTTGGTACACCGTTTTCGTACAACGATTTGTACGCAGAACTTGAACAAAAAGAAACATTCCGTGTCGAAACATACCCTGCTATTGATGGGGAAGGTAATGCCCTTTGGCCGGAACGGTGGAATCTTGAGGCACTTGAGCAACGGCGTATGTCCATGCCCGCTATTCAATTCAGCCGTGAGTATTTGTGTGAACCTATTCACGATGTTGCGAGTATGTTCCCTGCTACAATTCTCAATGAGGCTCGCAATAATGAACTGGTATTACTTGACAGGGCTGATACCGAATACGACGAAGAAGGTAATCCCGCTGGTGTGTTCGGACAACACTTCATTGGATGGGACACAGCGATTGCTTCGGATAAGAACGCTGACTACACAGCCATGCTTGTGCTTCGTACACCACCCGGTGAAAACATAAAGCAAATTGTCGGTATCGTTCACGAAAAAGGACTTGGTGGATTGGCACAGAAAAAACACATTCTCACTCTTAACAATCGCTTCCAGCCGGATTTGATTGAACTTGAAGGAAACAACTTCCAGCGAATGTTTGCCGCTGAACTTCAAGACATGCGAAACGATATTCCAATTCGTACCTTTATGACAACACGCCAGCGCAAAGAAAGTATGTTCATGTCTTTGCTTATGGCTTTTGAACAAGGACACATTCAATTGCCGTATGGTGATGAGCGAAGTCGTACATTCACTCACAAATTAGAAGAAGAATTGAACCGATTCGGTATGCAAAAGAATGGGCGACTTGAATCGGTCGGTACTCACGATGACTTGGCAATGGCACTTGCTTTAGCGAACTGGGGAACAAAAGAGTTCAAAGGTTCAGTGCAACTACTCGATGACATACTACCGGGACTCGATGAGTACATCGGTGGTATGCCACATCGAAATAAAGGAACTGGCGACGGATGGTTGGTTCCATGATTTTTCCGTTTGATGAATGGGGTTTTTAATATGAAAGAAGATAATAAAAAGAAAAAGAAAGGCATGGTTGTTGTAATTGCACTTGGTGGTAAGCCACCTAAGTCACCGGAAAAAACAGCAGACCCCGATGAAAAGAAAAAAATGGATGATGCTTGGCGATTTTTGAAAGCATCTTACACCGAAGAACAAGTGGCTGAAATGGAAAATATGTCACCCGAAGACAGATGGAATCGTAAAAATGAAATAACTATGGATAGGAACGATAAATGCACGGGTTGTAATAAAACACTTAATTTAGGCGACCTTGAATACGGTGCTTGTTTGGAATGTAAAACACCTACAAGCGGCAGGTGAATGATATGACTTGCGATTGTGGTCACTGTGTAGGCATGGATAGTGCCTTTGATTTTTTAGAAAAGAAACTATGCCCTGCTGGTAAAGCGGCGGCAAAGCGTAAGTTCAAAGTTTA
>Ga0098042_1000293_pt1 | contig 19675 bp, 17 predicted proteins | sample 9_EtaG_FD_75066 | JGI IMG/M metagenome (GOLD analysis project Ga0098042, IMG submission 75066) | Marine viral communities from the Subarctic Pacific Ocean - 9_ETSP_OMZ_AT15188 metaG | ecosystem: Environmental > Aquatic > Marine > Oceanic | place: Pacific Ocean | collected 2015-01-10
GGCATACGTAGAGCTGCTTTAATTAGTTTATTCTCAGCAGATGATGAAGCAATGATAGGCTGTAAGTCTGGACACTGGTGGGAAGAAGCACCACAAAGAGGAAGAGCTAATAATTCAGCTGTTCTTATGAGACATAAAATAAATAAAGGATTTTTTATGGACTTATGGAAACGTGTTGAGCGATCAGGATCAGGTGAGCCAGGTATTTACTTTAATAACGATAAAGACTGGGGTACAAACCCTTGTTGTGAAATAGCATTACGACCATATCAGTTTTGTAACTTATGTGAAGTAAACGCTAGTGATATAGAAGATCAAATTGATTTTAACGATAGGTGTAGAGTAGCATCATTTATAGGTACATTACAAGCAGGTTATACTGACTTTCATTATTTAAGAGACATATGGAAAGATACGACAGAGAAGGACGCCCTTATAGGTGTATCAATGACAGGAATAGGCTCTGCCGCTGTGCTGCAGTTGGATATGAAGGAAGCTGCAGATATAGTAGTGTGGCAAAACAAAAAAATAGCAAAGCAAATAGGAATTAAATCTGCTGCAAGATGTACAACTGTAAAGCCTGCTGGGACGACATCTCTGGCATTAGGAACATCTTCTGGTATTCACGCATGGCATAATGATTATTATGTGCGTAGAGTTAGAGTTGGCAAGAACGAAAGTATGTATAAGTATTTAGTCAAAAACCATCCTGATTTAATAGAAGATGAATATTTTAGACCTCATGATACTGCTGTAATTAGCATACCACAGAAAGCACCTAAAGGTTCTATACTTAGAACTGAGTCACCATTTGATTTACTTGAACGTATAAAAAAAGTAGCAACTGAATGGGTAAGACCAGGTCATAAACGCGGTAGCAATACCCATAATGTTTCAGCTACTGTTAGTTTAAAACAAGATGAGTGGCCTAAAGCAGGTAAATGGATGTGGGACAATAGGGACTATTATAACGGGCTATCTGTCCTACCTTATGATGGTGGTACTTATACTCAAGCTCCATTTGAAGATATAGATAAATCTAAATATGAAACTATGATGAAGAGTTTAACTGATGTTAACCTTACCAATATAGTAGAAGTTGAAGATGAAACTGATTTAGCTGGAGAATTAGCTTGTGCAGGAGGCGCATGTGAAATAGTATGAAACGATTAGCAGTAATAGGAGGTATTGGCATGATGACTATGGCTGGTACTAATATGATTTGGCATAAACAAAAGCCAGATTTTAATGCAAACACACTTGCAATAGCAAGCGGCGCTTTTATAGTGTCAATAGGTATAACTTTTAAAATATAAGTTATGTGTGACGGATGTCCGGGCGGATTTTGCCCATGGTGTTAAAATAAAAAGGGGACCTCGTATGAGATCCCCTTTTTTGGTTACAGGAACTTTTGGGTATGGTGCCCAGTTTTTTATTGTTCCTAACGCCCGTAATTAGTTCCAGACTCTTTATTAGCATCAGCTTCCCATGGTGCATCTTTTCTACCTTGCCACTCAGCTTTATTATATTTTTTACCTTTCCAATAAAAGTTTTTATCATCCCAAGCTAAAGCTCCAGACTTAACATCGTCTACGTGTCCAAGCTCGTGTTTTATAACAGATTTAATATGTTCATCAGGTATGTCTTTACTTAACGTTATGTTACCAGCACTAGTAGTTCTACCTAATACATTAGCATCATCTTCTATGTGACTAACGGATGTATTCATTAGTCTCATGTCAAAAGGATTTTTTAATTTAAAAGCCATATTACCATTTTACTTTATTAGCCCAATAAGCTGCACTAAAAACTCCTTTAGCTATATTCTTAGCATGTCTAGCTTGAAAAGATTTTTTACGAGCTTTATCTTTTTTAGTTTTAGGTTTTTTACCTGCGCCTTTTACACCTACTTGACCAAACCTAATAATTTTTTCTTTACCATCTTTACAAGCTTTTACAATGTGCGACTTACCAGATGGACCAGATCCATGAGCTTGTTTCTTTGGTTTGTTACAAGGCATTTTACTTTTATCTACTCTACCTGCCATTATTTTTTCTTTTTACGAGTTCTACTTGATGCTCCACAAGGTTGACCTGTTTCTACATTTATCCAGTTTTCTTTTTCAAACCAATCTCTAAGAGTAGCTCCTTTTTTACGAGCGCCTTTTACATTTGATTTACTAGATCTTTTATATTTACCTTGAGCAGCAGCAGACTTTTTAGCAGAAACTACTTTACGTCTTTCTTCTTTACTCATTGATTTTACTTTAGCAGCAGGTAAGCATACTTTTTTAGTGCCTCCGCCTTTAGTCTTTTTTGCCATGTTTTCTTCTTATTGATATTTTACATTGCTTAGCTATTTTAGCTTGTTCAGGTTTTTTACCAAATCTAGATCTTTGTTCCATTACAGTTAGTATTTGTATTTGCCTAGCAAAAGGCTTGCCAGATCTTTTAACTTTAGTACAAGTAGCTCTAGCATCAGCAGTTGTAGCATACTTAATCCTTACGGTGTCTTTAGGATTTTCATCTGTATATAATCTTCTTCCTGAGCCTTTTGGTTTTTTACCTGTACCTTCTTTTGGATCTTTATTTTTCTTTGCCACTACCTAATTTTTTCATTGCTGCATTTCTAGCACACTTCATTTTTTTAGCGTAACTAGGGTTTTTACCTCTATTAAAAACTATTTGTTGATTTAAACTACCTACAATAGCTTTTTTATTTCCTTTTCTAGACTTTATTAGCCAGTTGGCTAAATCACCACATGACAATTCTTTAAACTTACCTTTTGCATCTGCGTACTTGCTATCTTTCCATTCAGGTTTTTTCTTTGCCATTTTCTTTAATATGTTGGTATAACATATCTCCTATTTGTTTTCCAAACTCAGAGTCTGATTTGTAATGTGCCTTAGCTACATTTCTACTATCAGATATATTCTCTCCTAATGCGGTGAATCTATTTGTATTATTTAAGTCGTTTAAGTACTTAGCTATAAACCTACCTTGAGCCGAGTGACCTGATGGATATGCAGGTGTTTTCATAGATTTTAACTCAATATCATTTAGCTTTATACCATATTGTTTGGCTAATTCTTTTGGTCTTGGCCTATTAAAATGAAACTTTAATTTTTTAATAACATTATCATAAGCATCTAACGACATGTCTTTTATAATTTTTTCAGGAAACTTGTAGTTATTTTCTGTAGCAAAATTACCAAAAACTTTAATCATATCGTCGTTGTCTTTGACAAATTTAGGATCATCTTTAATCTTACTTAAATCTTGTATTTCTCTAAAAGTTTCTAATGAATTATCTTTAGGTGGACTTTGTCTTTTTAACTTGCTTAAATCAAAGTTTTTAAAATTACTTTTCACAGCTATGCATATTAATAAACCAATTAGCTAATTGAACATCTCTTTTAGTAGCTTCTTTACGTGATTTAAGTTTTTTAACTTTACCACAAGTAACTTCTCCACCATATAGTTTAGATATTCTAGCTTTTAAAGTGCCGCGATATTCACCGCCACGCTTTTTCATTTTTTAGGTTTAATTGATTTTAACATTTTATCTATTTTAATAGCTTGAGCTTTATGCATTGCTGAAGCTTTTTTTAATTCGCTAGATATTTTTTTTAATTTTTTAGTATCCATTATTTTTTATTTTTCTGTTTAATCTGCCTGTCAGTTAAAGGCACATCAGCGTCATCTGTAGGGCGCATTTTTATTGTGCCATTGTCACAGTAAAACTCTCTTTTTTCTCTTGCTGCTTCTTCTTTACCACCTGGTTTTTTTAAATAAGGTTCTTCCCAAGCTTCCCACGCTGCTTTACATTTATTTTTTGATCGCATAATGTTATTTTTTTCTTTTACTTTTCATATTTTGTGGTCCACCTTTTTTAGTACACCTTACACCCCAACCACTAGCGTAAGCTGAAGGCCATACTTTAAATTTCTTTTTTGCTGCAGCTTTACATGCTGGACTAATTTTACCCATAATTATAATTTTCTACCTTTTTTATCTACTTTAACCTCTTTAACTATAACTCTAGTATTAGGTTTTTTATTTTTTAATTCTTCTAACTGCCTGTTAAGTTCTTCTAATTTACCATCATTTTCAGTGCCATCTTTAATTAAAGTAGAAATAACATTTATTTCTTCAAATACTACATCATCTACTTGCTCAAGCATATTAACTCTTTCTTTGAGATCTATTATCATTTCTTCGTTCCACTTTTCTTTTAACTCGTATTCTAAACGAGTAACTTCAGTAGGTGGTAATGTTTTAGCTTCTGCTATATCTTCTTGTAATGTATAATACATACCTACAAAAGATGCTGTTATTGTTATTATAGCTATTACTGTTTTTAAGTCTAATTGTATGTTTGTGTTTTCAGATATTTTCATTTCTCCATTAATTCTAAAAGTTTATTAACTCTATCTTTCTCGTATTTTAACGCTCTTATTTCTTTTTTAGTTAGCCCTAAGCTATCTAATTTTCTTACTTGTTCTGGTTTATTTAATTTAACATAACTAATACTATCTTGCTCTCTTTCATAACGTTCTTTATCTTCATCTGACATCTGAGAAACTCTAAATGCAGCTTGTCTTTTAGCAGTTTCTTCTTTATATTGTTTTCTTCTTTCCTTCATTAACTCTTTAAACTCATTAGCTTCTTTAGTAGATCTTAATTGCCACTCTGGCCAACCTAAAAAGAAAGCAGCTCTTTTCCACCACTGGTTTTGATCGTCCATTGCGTTCTCTAAATTTTGAGCTTTCTGTAATAATCTATCTACAGGCACGTTAGTTGTAGCAGCTATAACTTTAGCAGCAGCTGAATAAGATGGATTATCTACATTGAAAAACTCTTCACGTCTAGGATCTTTTTTGCTATATTCATAAGTAGTTAAACCTTGTCTAAACTTACTTACTTTAACATCTACAGGTGGAGCAACATCTAATAACTTTAAAGCAACATCTGCATAATCAGGTTTTTTACGTTTAGATCTATCATATATTTCTATACCTAAGTTCTTGATAGTAGAAGCTACAGCACCACCAATACCCATACCTCTTAATAAGTTATCCATTAAAGAATTTATTGTAGATATTGTTTTCTCTTGCATCACTGCATCATCTTCTTCATCTTCACCAAAAAGAACAGCAAATAAACCAGTTTGAAGCGTGGTAAATATAATGTTCTGTAAAGCACCGTAGTAAACTATTTTACTTATATTATCTTTCCAATCACCTCTACGATTAACTAAATCTAAAGTAGCTTTCTTTATAATTCTATTATACTGCATTGGTGTATTACCCCAAGCAAGTATTATTTTACCTATTGTGCTAGCTTGTTGTTGAGATATTTTACTAGGATCAGCAGACTGTTGAGAAGTTTCTGAAACTTCTTTAAAGTCTTGAAAAGCTTGCTTAGTTGCTTCAGCTTCAGACATACCTTCTTTCATTAGCTTTTTAATTCTATTTCTATAAAAAGTAGCACCACCTGAAGCAATAGCAAAACTATCAGCAATTTGAGTTAATACAAAACCTTTACTTAATAAAGTACTTATTACAGCTTTAGCTTTATTCTTACTTGTTTTAGCAGCTTCAGCTATTTCATTTTCACTAACATTTATTTTTAAACCGTTACGTCTATCTACTAAATAGTCTGAGTTCATTAATGTCATAAAGTCTTTCCAATACTGTGGTTGATTAGCAAAAGCTTTACCAGCAGCAAACACATTGTTATCTCCCCAGTTTATAAAGTTTAATGCAGATATAGTCTGTAGCACTGCAGATCTTGCATTTAAGAACATAACTGCTCCAACAGATCCATTTATATAGTCTAAAAATCTAGACTCAAGACGACCCATTTGTTGGTTCCTATTAGTTCCAGTTTTCATACGTTGTAAAGAGTCTTCTAAAGCTTCTCTATATTTATTACCAAATGCAGCTTCTATTTTATTTAAATTCTTAGGTGAGAAAGCTTCGTCAACATTAGCTTGCCATTGTGCTAAGTATTTAGCTCTGCTAGTAGTTCTCAAACCTTCTCTAAAATCTGTTGTAATAGTGCCAGCTAGCCAGTTTTTACCTGGATAATAATAACCATCTCCTTTTGTTATTGCTATAAGTTGATCTGAAAACACATCTAATTCTGGATTTTGATTTACAAATTCATTAACATCTTTTAAATCTCTTTTAGATATTCCTTCTATTGTTATACCTTGTTTGTTCCAAGTGTGTATTCTTACTACGTCTTCAAATGTAAAACCACCAAAAGCTTTTTTCTTTAAATTTTTAGGTATACCTTCTAAACTTTCTTTTAATGCTCTAAAATCTGCGGCTAAAGTATTTTGAGCCACAACTAAATCATTAACGCCTCTGTTATATGGCTTAATTAAGTTATCTTGCATCCACTCCCATTGTGCATCACCAATTTTTCCTTTGCCTAGCATCCTATAAAGTAAACCTCCAAAGTCTTCTGCCGATGCTGGTATTAAATCAAAGCTTCTTTTACCTCTACCTTCTGCTTGTGCTCTTACATCTGAATACTCTTTAAATGATTCAATACCTGTTTTTTGGTATATAATATCATTCATTGCTTGATCAACAGTTTCACTAAATTTTATTTTAGCTTGTTGTACTTGAGACTTAACATCTATAACATCAAGAGCTCTTTTAACAGCTTCTATATTTTGTATCGCATCATCAGCAAAATAAAAGTCATTATAACCTTCAGCAGCTTTATTTACGATCCAACTAGATTTAGCTATGCCAGAACTATTTCCAAGGCCAGTAATATTTTCTATGGGTATTTCAAGTCCAACGCTTTTTAAAAATGATTGTATAGCTTGTGCAGATTCAGGGGCCCGGGCTGTTAATACGAAAACATCTTCAGTTCCTCTTGCTGCTTGTATTTTTTTAGCTACATTTAACAATGGGCCTGGTTTACCATCTCTCACTACATTAAAGTCATCAAAATTAAAATCTGCTCCTTCAAATAATAATTCAGATCCACGTTCTGCAAATTGCTCAGCTGTTAATTCGCCTTTAGTTCCATCTGGCATTGTATAAAATACTAAACTATTGCTTTGAGCTAGAGTGTCATCAAAATCAAATACTCTAATTTTCTTAACAGGAGCGTCTGGATCTCTAGCTATAGACAAAGCTTTATCTAGTACTTCACTTTCAATAATTGTAATACCATTATTTTGAGTTTCAGAAGGTCTAATAACTTCACTTTTACCAACAAGCTCAACGTTTGATTTTTTAGTTTTAGGATTATTATTCATTTTGCTAAACTGGCTACTATTTTGACCTATAGTTTCACCAGTATACAAAGTAAATTGCATTACCTTTAATAAGTCATTATATCTAGTGTTCCATTGGCTATCTCCTATATTATGTTCAAGACCCATTGAAGCTTGTAACCCTACTTCTTGAAGCATTCTTTTGTCAATGCCTCTTGGTATCATTATAGTATTAAAATTATCTAGTTCTTTATTAAAATCAGATTTGTTTTTAGTAGAAGGATCTAGTAAATATTTATATGTTAATAAAGCCATATATTTAGCTGGTGTCATATGCTCTAAAACATAAGGATCAGTATCTTTTAAATCTAACATTTCCGCGAGTTGAGCTCTATCTAAAGTTGGATAACCAATAAAAGAAGCAGCTGTTTTAATATATCCAGACATGCTAGCTCCTCCTATATAAACAAACCACCTAGCTTCAGCAGCTGTTAAATCCCCATTTCTTCTCATTTCAGCTAAGTCTTCAACTATATCTCTTAAGTTCTTTTTGTTAGCTTCACCTTTATCATGTAATTGTCTTGAAAAAGCTAAACGCTCGTTAGTAGACATACTACTCCAAAACTTTCCATTTATTTTTTGTTTATCCATAAACCAACCTTTAGTATAGGTTTGTTTATCTATTCTTTTAGAGTCAATATCTTTAGATGATGGAACTTCTGGATTATCTAACACATTTTTTCTTAAATCTTCTACACCTCTAAATAAACTAGATCTAGCGGTAGTTCCTTCTTCAATATATTTATTTACTGTAGATAAATTACTTTCAATATTATCTATTTTACTAGGAAAAATTGTAAGTTTATTTTTACTTAAATCTACTTGAAAACCTCTAAAATCTAGTAAATCCGCCATTGCTTGAAGTCCTTCAGGATCAGCATTAGTATATTCTATAACATCATTTACTATTAAAGCTTTGCCTCCTATAGCTGTAGTTGGCAAACTTCTAAGTACTTCATTTTCTGTTAAAGTTAAACCGTTAGGAACTTGATTAACTATAAGACCACCTAACCCACCAGCTCCAGCAAAAGCATTAGTAAAGTATTTTTCAAACTTTTCTCTACCTATTCTTTTAGCTATTTTTAAAGCTAAAGTTCTACCTTCATTTATGCTGTCTCTATCTTTAGCATTAAAATTAACGTTATTAATTCCTTCAGATAACTCTAAAGCTTTATAGTCGGTTTGATAATTAACATCTCTAATAAAGGCTAAAGAAACAATATCAGCAAGTTCTTTAGAGTCTATTTTTTCTAACTTTGCTTTAACTTGTCGTGATATTGTTGGACCACTAAAATCTCTAGCTATTTGTTTAATCTGTTTATCACTTAAATTTTCAAAAGTATTATTAGGTATAAAGTGATTTTTTATAGCGTTAGCTAAAGGACTCTTTACATTGTTTTCAAAATTAGCAGCTAATAAAGATCTAAATCCGCTGCTAGCTAGGCCAGATATAAAAGTTTGTTTATCTTGATCTTTAGCAGCAGCAAGTGTGTCACTAAACTTAACAGTATCTTGCTGTAATATTTCACTAGCTGTATTATCTAACTCAGATTCTATGTCTTGTATAACATTATCTACAAACAATTCTGTTACTTGAAGATCAGTCATTCCAGTTCTATCTGCTAGATCTTCTATAAATGGTTTATCTTGTCTAAGTCTAGCTAACTCAGATCTTGTTAATTGCTGAGCCATTGGCTTTATTAAAGACCTCTGTCTTTCAATTAATGTAGTATAACCACCTCTAGTGAAATATCTTTGGAATTTTTGAGCATCTGGTTTTTCTAACTTAAATATTTGTTTTCTATAGTTAGTTACTTTACCAGTGTCTGGATTTACTTTTTTAATATCTTCCCTTCCTATTTCAGTTAGTTTAAATATTTCTGCCCAAGCTTTACTTTTTGACTTTTGCTTAATGAGATTAGTAGGCATTGAGCCTACTATAGTCATCATTTCATCTTTAATAAAATCAATATATTGCTGTGGTGCAAAACCTAAAACACTTCTAGTAATAGGGCCCATTTTATCCTTAATTACTTTAGTCATTTCTTTTTCAATAGCAGTGTTAAGATCTGTTAATACAGATTCCGTAGATATACCTTCTGTTAGAGCTGTTCTTTTTAAAGTTCTAGTAATAATATCTTTAACTTCATCAACTAGTTCAGGTGTAATTATTTCTAAATCTTCAACTGGTTTAATTTCTCTAGCTTCTGATTCAGGAACAACACCTCTTCTAGCACTAGTTATATCTACATCAAATCTCCCAGCTTTAACATCTTCTATTTGCTTAGCTGTTTCACTGTCTATAGAAAGATCATCCCTAACTAAATCGTTAGGTAAATAACCAGTTATTCTTTGATTCAACCTGTTGTTAATCCAATTAGGTAAAGTGATATTTCTAAAATTAGACATATTCCTATTAGCATATGATTTTACCAATCCAGGTACACCAGATCCACCAGTGGCCATATCAGAGATTACATCTTCCATAACAGCATCACTCCAATTAGTCCAACTGCTTGGTCTTAAAAATTGTTTACCTAAACTATATCCTTTTATTAATCTAGATTTTACATCATTACGCCATATATTGCCTATTTCTAATGCTCTAGAGTTTAACGATTTATCTGATGTATTAAATATTTTATCTGTTTTTTGATATAAAGTTTCTGAAGCTTTTATTTCAGAAGCAGCTAATTTTTTTCCTTCAGGTTTTTTAGCTTGTTGCAATTCAATTATATCTGTTTCTTGTAATCCATCTTGTTGTAGTTTTTCACTCAAAGCTTGTCTAGTGCTAGTTACATCTATACCACTTTTAAGAGCTTTACCTAAACCTATAAAATATTCTAATATTTCAGCTTCACCTTTAAACTTAATATCAAAAGCGTTGTCACTTGCAGTAGCTAAACTACCATTGAACATTTTACCAAGAACAGCAATTTGATTATCCATTTTTTCTAAATCAATCTTATCGTCAGCTACAGCTTCCATAAAGCTAGACACTAATTCAGAAGAATTAAAACTACCATCTGCATTTCTTAAATTAGAATTATCCAAAGCCATTTTAGTAATTACATTATCTTGATTAGTATATTGTAAATAATGTACTATTTGATCAGCCATTTTATCAAAAGCTTTTGGATTTGTTTTAAGAAACTCATTAGTAATACCATGAGTCATTTCATGTAAACTAGTTCTAGTTTGATTATTAGCAAACATGTTATCTTTAACTACAATACTAGTGTTTAAATTGCCATCATTTATACCATTTAAAGTTTTACCACTGAATCCATTTAATATTCTTAATTTATCAGCTTTTAATTTATCTACCTTTGATTTATTTCCGGCTTCTTCTTCTTTTTTTATGAGCTTGTCATACTCTTTATTTATAAAAGCATTAGCTTCTTGAGCTGTTTTAAAATCTTTAAAACCTAACTTTTGTTTAACAGATATTCTTCTATCTTTAGCTATTTGCTCATCTATCTCTATGTTTTTAACTATGTTACTACCAGCTTGATTTATTTCTTCTGTAGTTGGATCATAGTTGTTACCTTTTTCTTTTCTTATATTTTGTATAGCTTCTGTTTTAATTTTTCTAAATTCTACTCTAGCTTTACTGAATGGAGCTGATCGTTGAGCAGCAGCTGCAAGAGCGGCAAATCCATCACCAAAAGTTTTTGAATCAGTAAAAATATTTTGATAAGCTTGAATAGATCTATATTCATTATCTAAAGCATCTAGTTGTTTTTGTTTTTCTGTATTAGATAAAGTCTTATCTTGTGCAACAGCTTCAGCTTCAGCTCTTATTTCAGACATAGCAACCTGACTTTGTGAAAACTGTTTTACATATCTTGGTTCTCTTATACCGTTTTTCTTTATATTTATTTCTACTTGATTAACAGCCTCAACTACTTTATTCTGCGCTTGCTCTCTTAGTTTTCTTAACTTAGAAATTTCTTTATTAATGTCAATATCTGGAGCTAAACCTTCACCTTTAATATTAATTTTTTGATTAATAAGGTTATTTATTTTCATAGAATATTCACTAACATCTCTATTAGCTTCTTTTATTATTCTAAGTTCTTTATTGTTAGCAAAACTTCTTTGACCAAAACTAACTACACCTACAGACCCAGACATACCAGCTCCCCAAACACCAGCTGTAAATAAAGTCTCTGTCATGTTTTCTAAAAATGGCCTACCATCTATTAAGTTTTGTAAACCTGTAGTTAAACCTTCTGCACCCATTTCAGTTAAGGTTTCAGGTAATAATTCTTTTGTAAAAAACTTACCTAAAAACTGCCTTCTACCTAGCTCTTCAGCTTCGTCTAAAACAGCTCTTCCAACGTTAAATCCTTTTATTTTTCCAATACCTTTACTAATCATAGGAGCTGTACTAACAGCTGCTAAGCCACCTTCAACTACTCCATACATTAAACCTTTAAGTAATACTTCTGCGTTTGAATAAAGATCTTTACCCGTCACAAACTCATCATAATTCATGTCACTTACTTTACCACCAAAAGATGATAATCCCACAAGTGAAGAACTTGATATAGTACTTAATCTAGTAAGTTGCGCTGCTGTTAATCCAGCTGCTTCACCAGCTGCAACAGATAGACCGCCTGTAGCTACCATAGATAATATTATAGGTAATTGACTAGCTATAGATTGCAAAGAGTATTCTCCTACGTCAGCTAATGTTTTTATTTCTCCAAACTCTTGATCTTTTTTATACTCTTCAGATACTTCATCTTTATAATTCTGCCAAGACATCATTACATTGTCTAACACAGTTCTAGAGTCCATACCTAAACCTTTAAGCATATAAACTGCTGGATTAGTTATCTCTAGCAACTTGCTCGCTCCATAGCCTACATTTATTAAAAGATCTGCAGTACTCATAGATAATTGAGCAAAAAACTTAGCTCCATCATTGTAATTTCTTTTTATAACATCCCATTGCTCAGATTCATCTGTCATTTTTGCAACTTGATTAAAGAAATTATTTTGTTCTATTTTAGCTAGTTCAATTTTAGAACCTAGTATAGATTTTTCTTTTTGAGCATTTCTAACCAAAGCAGCAGGCACTAATCTACCGTCTATAGGGACGTACTCTTCTCCAGCTTTTATATTATAAACAATTGTTGGATTATCTATAAAATTATTTAATTCTTTTATATTGTTAGTTCCGTTTTCAATGAAGTTATTAACCTGTCTATGTGCTATTTGAGTTATATAATTTGCTTTTTCAGCTTTATTTACAGCTTTTATTTTAGATCTACTTTTATATATTCTTATTAGGCTTTCATCTAAAGTTGTTTCTATATCAGTTCTTCCTTCTATATAATCCTCGTATTTATTAGACTTAGTATCGTTTTCAATTTTAAGTTTTAAGTTTTCTCTAGTAAGATCTTGAACTTCTTTAGAATTAATAGTTAAAGGTTCCTCTCTTTCAACACCATTAGCAACATCTGAAATATTTAATTGTTGTAAAGCTTCATTTAATTCTTTTTCATAAGGCTGTATTACTATTGTAGATCTTCCAGCTGCTCCAGTCATACCACCTTGACCAGAAATAACTCTAGTTGTTGTACCAAAGCTTATATTATTAACTTCTTCTTGTATTTTAATTCTATCTTCTGCTGACAGACCTAAAGCACCGCCTTTATTGCTACCACTATTTACACTATTTATTATATTTCTTTTTTGTTCATCAGTAGTACCTGGCGCAAATGAAAAGTCTAATGCATCATTGAATAAAGCAGCTACTTTATTTTCTTGTTCTACAGTTGTATTCTTTATTTGTTGTAGTACCGTGTCATCTAGAGATGCTCCTAGGAATTTAATAAACGCTTTCTGAGCAGCTTTAGGACTTTGATCATATGTTCCTGGATCAAACAATGATTTAACTTCATGTACGTTACCTCTTGGATCTTGTATTATTACAAATTGTTTAGCTCCTTTTTTCTTTTGTCTTTTTACTTCATCTGGTATTTTAGTACCTGATTTTTCCATAGCATCAAGCATTTCCATAGTAAACCTACCATCCATAAATGAATTATCAGGAGTCCATATCTTAAACCCTTCTGGTAAAGAGTTTTCAAAAGCTTGTCTAAATCCTTCAGCTCCAACATCATCACCTGAACCTTTGTATGGAGTAAAAAATCCTATATCAAAAGTTTCTTCTGATAATGTTAATTCTTCTTCTGGCTTTATTTGCCCTGACTCGTCTAAATATTTTTCTCTTTTATCTATCTCTTCTTGCGGATCTGTACCAGGTGCTAATACTTCCCCTAGATAATTACCTTCAGGTAAGAAATTACCTCTTTTATATTCATCATAATTTACTATAGTAGCTATTTGATTATCATAACTAGGTGCTGCTATAGGGTCAGCTAAAGCTTGGTTAACATCTTGAACACTTGTTAATGGGTCTTTTTCAACTTGAGAATCTTTCCACTCTTGCCATTTTACTCTTCTCACATCCATTAAAGGTAAACTAGCATATTGCTCATCTGTCATTTCAGGCACAAAACCAGGTGCTTGAGGGTTTTCTACAACTTCTTTTTCTTCGTAAGTAATACCTCCTTTAACTGCTGCTTGACCTCCAAGATTAATTTTACCTGATAACATGTCATCTATAGTAGTTCTTACTTCATCACTATAATTATATAGTGTTCCAAAAACTTCATTTATAAACTCTCCATCATTTCTCAACATAGTTGAAAATTCTTGGGAATCATATGGGTTATCAAATGTTGAAGCATAAGCTTCATATAGTAAATCTTCTGGATTCATACTATTGATTATAGGTTGTAATTAAGTCTTCTGTTAAAGCATCAAGAAATAAATCTTGAGTAAACGTGGCAGGATCATATCCCATACCTGCAAAAACACTTCTAGGATTTTGACCTTTTACACCTTCTAATAAAAAACCAATTCCTTCAGGTGTATTTCTAAAAGCCTTAAGTTTGTTTACGTCTAACGTTACTTGATCCTCAGTAACAGGCTCCATACTGTATATAGTTTTTGATTTATCCTTAGGATCAGGTATTTTTTTCATCTGAGTTTTAGGAACTAGGTTTCCATTTTGATCTTTAACCATAACAGGTTGAGCTTCTATTGTTCCAAAGTCATATTGAGAATTTTGGTATCTTCGTAAACCAGCATCTAAAAACTCTTTACGACTTTTAAATTGTTCAGGAGAAAATATTTCTACTTGTTCAAAAAACTTAATATTTTTAGGATCTTTTTGAGCATAATTTCTATATTCAGTTAAACTTGTTGCAATTTTAGGCTTACCATAGGTAACATTACCTTGAGCATCTACTTGTTTATCAAATTTACCAATATTAAAGCTTCTTCCATTAGCATCAGGAACAATACCTACATCACCTGTGCCATTGTAGATAGATTCATATATTGGTAGCATTTCATTGAATTGAGCATCTGGATCACTTAATATAGCATCTTCTTCATTAGGGCCTAAATTTTTATCTTTAATATCCTTATAAACTCTATATCCAGCTACAAAGTTATCCATATCTTGTTTGAAAATAGATATTTTATTATCATACTCAGCTTGTATTTTACTTACTTCTGCCGCGCTCATATCTGGATCGGCTATCCTATCTAAAAATTCAGTTCTCATAGCCATTAAATTTTCCATAATAGCATCATCTTGAACATTTTTAGCTCCTCCTACTTCAAAATCACCTATTTTTTTAGCAACATCTTCTAAGTGAGCAAAATCTTTATCAAACTTATTTAACGCTCTATATTCTCTTTGTTCTTTTTTAGATGCAGCTTTTTCAGCTTCTTTCTTGTTTATAGCAGCTTGTCTTTGAATATTTTCACTAACGCCTTTCATAGCTGTAAAAAACTGAGCTATGTTTCTAGCCCCTTGATCTATTTTCATTCGCACTGCTTGCGGATTGTCGTATGCTCCCATATTTTATTTATTTATTCCGATAAACCTTGCCCAACAATACCGGCGCCACTAGCAAAACCACTAACACCTGCCATCATAGCTGTATTGCCAGCTTGAGTTAAATCCATAGCTTGTTGTCCTGCTACTTGTTGTAGACCAGCAGCTCTATTTAAAGCCATTATATCTCTTTGCTCTTGTCTACCATAAGCACCGATCTCCTCTTGAATAGCTGCTTGTTCTATAGCCATTTGCTGATTCATTTTTTGTTGCTCACCTTGTAAGTATAGTTGTTGATTTTTAAGTTCTTGGTTTTCAATACTAGCAGCTACTTGAGCTTTACTAGCTGCAGCTTGTCTAGCTAAAGCAGTTGCAGCACCAGCACCACCGCCTGATCTATTAATAGCATTTAAAGTATTAGCCAAAGCTTCATCTGTTTCTTCCATTTTTAAATTAACACCTTGCATTGCTACGGCATTGTTTTGATATGGATTAAATATTTGATCTTTCATAGCTCTTATATCACCTGATTTATCAATAACAGCTTGCCTATTAGCTTCTATTCTTCTAAGTTCAGCTGCTGCTAAGTTTTCTTTTCTTCGTTGATCTCGAGCTGCTCTTTGGTTTTGTGAATTTTGTGAAAGGCCCATACCTAAGCTACCTAAAGCTGATACGGCTCCTACAACTATCATTCCTATTCCAGCCATAGTTTATTTTTTTGTTTTTAAATAATCATTATATTCACTTCTAGTCAAAGCAAATAATCTTTTTTCTATAATATCAATATTTCTTTCGTTATTAGGATTAGAGTGTATATTAATCCAAATAGCATCTTCTATTACCTCTATAACTCTTTGAACTCCTGGTTGAGATATTGTATAATAAGGCGCTTTAAAATAATTTACATTTTCTGCATCTGCTACTTTTACTACTCCATGCATTAAAAACCATGAATGTAGTTCTTTATGTATAGCTCCAACAATTAAACTATCTTTTTTAACGTCCATACGGCGTATATAGACGCCCTCTGTGAACTCATCTATTATTTCTAATGATTCAGCTTCTCTAACTGTTTTCTTGCCATCTCCGATGATATTAACACCATCTGCTACTTTTATTAAATTACTTAGTAAATTATCTATTTTAGTTTCTCTTTCTTTTATTAAATTAAATTCCATTTACATTGATGATAATACATAATTTGATGATACTGAAAACAACTGTTTAGCACCACCTACATCTGTGCTTCCGTCTATTGACATTTTAACTGTCATTAAGTATCCTTTTACACCACTAACGTCACTGCCAAATATAACTTCACCTGGTCTAGCAGCACTAGCGTTAATTAAGTTTGCTACGTAGTGATTTTCTTTTCTATCAAAACCAGCTCTAAATATTGGCTCTGTTAAAGCTGCTGGATATACATTACCACTGTTGTCGTATTGACCTTCAACATAGCTTTTTACAGTGCTAGTACTATCTTGGTATTGGTTAAATGTTCCTGCGTTTTGTACTTGATCAAAACCTTCAAAGTCAGATTTATAACTATCTACTTCCCAACCATTGTTACCTTCATAAGCAATAGTATTAAAGTTTTTAACTACAGTAGGATTAGGGTTGAATATAAACTCTACAAAAGCTTCGGCAGGTGTAGTAGCACCATAAAACTTACATCTACTATTAGAGACGGTTTCATCGTAATGTTTATAAATATTGCTATCAATAAAACTAAAAAAGTTATTTTTTAAACTACCCATAAACACAGGTTTGTAGCTATAAAAACTAGTCCAACCTTTTATTTGCTCATCATAACCTAGCGTGTCAAAAGTATTACTAGCCGCAGATACTGTTCTTGGTTTTGTTTGAAGTGATATAGTGTAAGCGGATTGATGTGCATCCCAAGCTCCTATAGCCATACCTCTTCTGTAAGTTACAAAAGTAATATTAGTATAATCTCCAGCTGATCCAAAATTAAAAGACCCACTTAGTGTAACAGATGTTGGTAGTGGTATATCAACAACAGTAAGGCCAGTGCTTGTTACAGCACCACTAGAAGCTGTTATTTCAACAGCTGCTCCAATTTCACAACTAGCGCTGATATTGCTACCTAGATTATTTATTGTGGTTTGAACTCCAGAAGTAGTTAAACTAATAGTAGTTCCAGTTGCTTGTCTTTCATAACTATCTGATATAGTAGCTAGAGTGTCTCTAAAATAATCTTTCATACCATAGCCTGATATTTCAGTTATACCATCTCTAGATAACCTAAGAATAGCAGCTCTATCTTTATCTGCAAAATATTTTCTATATCCATATTCAGCAAAACTTTCAGGGTTCCTACTAATACCATATTCGCCTAAATAAGGAACATCTTGGCCTAAAACATTTACATTGCCAGTTTCTAAAGAACCTTGATCGCCTGAATATATAGCATTTTTATTTATTAAAACTTTACTAACTTTAGCTTCTTGGAATACATTTAAGTTAGTGTCCTCAGTAAATAACTTTTGAATAGATCCGTTTCTAGGATCTAAATCTCTTATCAATGGATCTGCTATAGAAAAAACATTTGTTTCATTAAAACCAGTTCTAGTATTTAATAATCCAGAATATATTAAGCTGTGCTTACGATCTAAAGCGTCTATATTTAAGTTAACTGTATATGCCCTCACTCCTAATCCAACTTGAGCATTATTGAAACCACCTTTAATTCTAGACTCTTCTAAGTAAAAATTACTTCGTGTTGCTCCAGTTTTTGGATTAGAATTAAAAGGAAAAGGCCTATAACCACTAGGGTTCCAAGGTAAACCAGGCCAAGCATCTTGTGCGGGCACAGAATTATCAAGTATTCTTTTCAACCAGAAAGCATTAAAATATTTTACTCCAATAGTATAGCTCATATTATAAATATTACTTGTTTTTTCATATTATTACACTAACTTAATAATCTTATTTCTTGAAGACAACTAGCTTGTAAGCCACCGCCGTCTGTAACAGTTACATTAAAAGTAAAAGGCCCAGCTCCAATGTTATTATAAGCATTTGCTAAAACATTTAATTTTCCAGTAGTTGCTCCAGATCCAGATGTGTAATCAACTGAAAAATAAGTATTAACAACTTCATCAGCAATTACAGCTTGCACACTTAGATCTTCACCTCTACCAGAAGTATTTAATAAATTAGTTCCATTAAATACTTGAAATTCATAGACCTCTTGATCTCCACTTACAGTGTCAGCAACATCAACGCTACTTCCACAACCAGCTCTTGTTCCACTTGTTGTAGCGCCATAGCTTTGTATTGCTATAGTAGGTATTCTGTTTGTTAAAGCTAATGTAGGATTAACACCAGATGTTCCAGGAGCTACAATTAGTCCTAAGTCACTAGTTAACAATGTTCCATCGCTTAAGTATGTAGAGCTAGGCGTTGTAACTCTTATAGTAAAATTATATATGTCATTAGTGGATGAATTAGATCCAAAATATTTATAAACTGAATTTCTTATTGCAAATCTTCCGCCGCCTAAGCTTAAAATATTAAAATCACTAGTAACGTCATTTGGAGTGCTTGCAGAATCTGTAGCACTAATAAGCGTAAAGGTTGGATTTATAGGATAAGTAGTTGGATCTAGTGTATTACTTATAGGATCTCCTAAATAATCAGTAACATAACCATCAAATAAGTTATTATTCAAAGGTACGTTCTCAGGAAATGCCCAAGCTATAGCTACTGGCGTTGTACCAATGTTTGTTTGACTTCTAAAACCGTAAGGCGTATAGTTATCATTAAGAGCTATATTAGTATTTAGCTCAGATATTTTACCTGAAGTAGATGTTTCCCAATATATATCAAGTTTTGAATCAAGTGGATTAGTCTCAAAAACTGAAAACATTGGCCTCATAGCTAGTGGATTATTAGAAGTGCCACCCTGAGTTCCTAAAGCTTTTCTAGTTACAGTTATTCCAAATTTACAATTAGCATCTCCAGCGGCTGCTATTGTTGCAAGAGCTGAAATACTTCCACCCATAGGTATATCAGCAGTGTCCCAACCTGAACCTTCATTTGTAATTATTACTTGAGACACAACACCTGGTGCAGCGGAATTTATTTTAAAAGTTATTTGTATTCCTTTATTTCTAAACTTTACATCGTCTGTACCAGTTCCTTCAAAAACAACAGGAACTCCAGAGCCACCAGCCCCTGGATAATTTGTTCCTCCACTTCCTCCAGTAGCACCTACCCCATCACACTTTACTATATATTCAGAAGCGTCTTTACTTGGACCTGTTAAACCAAAGTTGTTTGGTTGTATGGTAGTAGCTGTATTAGCACTGTATATATTTATTTTAGCTATAAATGGGTTTTGTTCGTAATTATAAAAAACAGGTGCTGCATTATAAGGATATTTAGCAACATTACCTATAGCAAATAACCCTAAATCAGA
>Ga0098042_1000294_pt1 | contig 19572 bp, 33 predicted proteins | sample 9_EtaG_FD_75066 | JGI IMG/M metagenome (GOLD analysis project Ga0098042, IMG submission 75066) | Marine viral communities from the Subarctic Pacific Ocean - 9_ETSP_OMZ_AT15188 metaG | ecosystem: Environmental > Aquatic > Marine > Oceanic | place: Pacific Ocean | collected 2015-01-10
ACTTCATCTTGTTTGAGTTCAAAATCAGGATCAGTTTTCCGTGCATTCTCTTCCCAATTAGTAACAGTTTGTGCAATAAAATTAATTTGATCTTGAGCGTTTGTTTGCTGTTGCTCATTCAACATTTGTTGATTAGCGTTCTTTTGCAATTGAACATCTGCTCTTGTTCTAGCTAATTCTTTACCTACATCTTCGTCCATATATCCATCGTCAATTTTTTGCTGAATGTCATCAGGAAGTATTTGTCCAGTTACTTGTTGTAAATTACTAATAATTGGCTGTAATGCTTCTAAGGCAGCTTGAGGATTGCTTTTCATTAATCCCATAATTGATAAGCCTTGAGCAGTTTCTTCAGGACTTAACTTCATCTCTTTTAAAGATGCCTGAATTTTCTCGTATTGCTCATGCCCTTTTTTGTACTCATTCTTTTCAGCAATAACTTCTTTGAATCTAGGCTGTAAATGCAAAGGTACTTTATCTAAAGATTGCTCGTCTGTTTCTTCCTCAGAAAGTTCTTGCGTTTCAACTTCTTCTGTTTCTTGCTCTACGGATTGCGATTCCGTTTCTTCAGGTTTTTCATCATCAATAGCTGATTGTACTACTGACAATAAATCATCTTCAGTTTCGCTTTCTGTGCTAGACGACAGCACTTCTTGATCTTGATTTTGCTCTAGTTCAAGTTCGTCCTGGTTATTCGAGTCATTGGACGATGTTGACTCTTTTAGGTCTTCGACCATAATACGTCCTTTCTTATTATTAAATTAAGTATATCCATGTTGATCCTATCTTTCAACACCATAGCTAATTAATATTTCCTATAGGTGGTAAAGAAGAACCATTTAGTGTGTTAGGAATAGACGCATTGTTTACTCCTCCACTTGGCGAACCTTGTAACGCTGGATCGCCAGTTCCCTCTCCTTGCGACTGATTCATAGACACAATAGACGGAATGCTCTCGACAACGGCTTGTGTAACATCAAGCTTATCATCTAATCTCTTCAGTAATTCTTTTGCTAACCATAATGGATCAATGCCAGGAATTTGTAACAAGAATGGCATAATTCGTTCTATGTTAGCTAGTTCAGCTGCTCTGTTTGGCTTACCAGTTGATCCAGCCTCTATTTCAAGAAATACCTCGTTCATAATATCTTCACGAGTCATTTCAGGCCATACTGCGCCCTGACCAACAATTTTTCTTACTTCTTCTATAGACATCAAGTGCAACATTACTTGACCAGCAGACCTTGCAACTTCTGACATAAAAGAATCTAATTCATCTACGTTAGCACCTAACGATGACATTCTAGCACTTTCAGCTATGCTAGTTTCTGTAGCTGTTGCCTTTGACACGCCACCAAACGTACTTTCTTGAGCACCTACAACTAATTGAACATCATCAAATAATGTTTTTACTTCGTATAAATTAGGATCAATGCCAATTTGTGCTACTGGCTGAATAACATCATTAACTTTTTGTCCAGCAGCTAAAGCTTGCAATTCTAAAACTGCATTGGCTGGGTGTGTTGCTAGCTTTTCTTTATCAGCATCTTCAAGCATACCAGCTGGTGCAGCATACTTAGGTCTGTTTGCTCTTCTATGCTCCCTTAGTCCTTGCCTTGCTCTATTATACTCATTCTGCATTGGCATTAATAATTTAATATCTGACGGAGGATAGAGTACATCTTTATGCTCAACCTCATTAAATACTAATGGAAATATTGGCCAAAAATGTTCAACCTTTACATCAGGAGATGACGGCTCTCTTAGAAAATCATTGTAGCCATCAGCAATACACATTTGTAATCCACTTTTAATATCATAAATTTCAAAAAGTAATACTAATCCCTCTTTCTCATTTATATCTATTTCTGCATACGATGCTCGTTCATAACTACTTCTGTCGCCCATTAAGCGACCTTTCATATCATATGATCTGTATTGGTTGTTTATATCGATGCCGTAAATTTCTTTAATATCTTCAGGAGATACATACATTTCATGGCATACCCAATTTGCACCAACAAAACCTCTTATTTGTCTGCATTTAGGATCTATAATAATTGAATCAGCTTCTGGAAAATCAAATGTCAAACCCTCTCTTACTGTAACCATAGGCTCGTTTAATAACGTTTCTAATGATAGCTTAAGAGTTTCTATTTGCGCATCATCTCTATCAATTGTGCCATCAGCTGCTTCAGTAGCTATTCTATACAAATGGTCTATCTGCATTTGTAAGTCATAAATTTTATTTGTAACTTCAGGCATTCTATCCATATCACGCTGAAACCCAACTTTAACATAACCAACGCCAGTAGTAACAACTCTTCTAACCAAAGCTTTCATTTGTGATTTGAACGCTGGCTGTTGTTCTGCCATGTAATAATCAAACAATTGTTCTAATGTTTTTGCTACATTATCCAACATTTTTCTATGTGTTTGACCAGCTGTATAATCTTGTATAATTGCCATTGCCTCTGCTGGTGGCATTAAGCCATTTTGTTCTGCTGTCATTTGCGCTTCGTATGCAGCTTGCAATGTTTTTTCATCGCTATCCCATACAGCGTAATCCATTCTTTCTCGTCTTTTTGCCGTGGCTTTTGGATTTTTTGCATATAAAGATGCCGTTCTTTGTTGAACATGACGCTGTAAAATATTAGCTACATAGTTTTTATCGTTCCATTGCGTATCATCAAAACCATGCAATGCAGCGTCCATATCTTTTTTCATCTGCTTGTATGCTTTTTCGTGAAATCCTTTTGCAGATTTAATTTTAGATTGCCAGTCTGACACTAAAGCTTTACGTCTTTCTGTCGGCTCTGGCTTTTCTTCCTTTTCAACTGCAATCATCATAGTTTCTTCCATTACCAGCCTCCAGTTTCATTATGTAATCTGTTATATTTTTTTTGTTGTTCTGAATCCCATTTAACCCAACCCATTGTTCCCTCTAAAGGTATTTTAATTTTGTTACTTACAAAACCAGTAGGTGTTGTAATTCGATCTAAACCCATACCAATCCACGCTATTGTATCTACAAAATCATCGTGTCTTGAGTTAGGGAACTTTAATAATTCATCTACTGCTTTTTGCGTCCAAGGAGATGTCTTAGGCATTTTTACTTTTTTCATTGCCATTCTACCAAGAATAGATTGTGCTCTTTGAACCTTATTAGCTACTGGTGTAACTTCGTCAATTCTGCAATATACTCGCTCTTCTGCCATTCTTTTTCTCAAAAAAGGTTTTATACTCTTACTAATATGCCCTTTTTCTGCCCACCATATAAGGGGTTTGTGCTTTTTTATTAAATTTAACATTGCCGTAACAACTTTATCTGTTGGCTGTTTTTCCCACCACGCATCTATTAAATAAATGTCATCATTGCCATCTACGCCTACTATTAGTAAACAAGTAGCGTCATTTCTTGTTTTATCTATTCCAACGGCATGATCGCTTGCAGCATAAATCCTTAAATCTTTTGGCAAATCTTTTTTTTCATAAAAACTAATATTTTTTCTTTCAAACAAATCTCCATCTTCAGGCGTTGGCCTTTGCTGGTACAATGAAGTAAATCCTCTTGCGTCTAATCTTCTTTGCGCATTCATAAACTCCATGTCAAATCTTTCAGGCCACAACAATTCTCCAGCCTTACGTCCTAACGGATCATCGTCCTCTGCAATAGCTGGTAAGTTTATTATCTTCCATTTTGATGCTTCTTCTTCTGTGTAATGTGGGTTTGTTGGGTCTGTTAGTCTGCCTATCAAATCATCTTCGTGCCATCTAGTTTGCACTATGACTATTGATGCAGATGCTGTCATTAATCGTGTCATTAATACTTGTGTAAACCATGTCCATAATTGTTCACGCAATGTTGGCGACCCAGCCTCTAAGCTATCCTTTATAGGATCATCTAAAATAACAAAATCTCCACCTCGACCAGTAATTGACCCACCTCTACCAACAAAAACTGCCATGCCACCTGACGCTGTTTGTATTCTGCTTTTTGATGCACCACCTAATCTTAATCCAAAATTAGGAAATACTGTTTTATACTGAGCAGAAGTCATAATTGATCTACAATCAGCACCAAAATCTTTTGCAAAATCTTCATTATATGTTGCAAAAATAACGTTTCTATATGTGTCTTTTCCAACAATCCAAGGTATGAAACGCCTTGATATTAACTCTGATTTGCCGTGTCTGGGAGGCATACAAACAATTAATCTAGGAATATGGCCTTTTTCTACCTTTTCTAGCACTTTTGCTAGTGCTCTATGGTGTTTTGAGTCCTTAAATAGCGATATATCGGTAGAATTAAAGTCATCAGGATCAGGCATGGTAAATTTTGTAAACTTTAGAAAGTCTGTCCGTGATTCAATAGCTATTTTCTGCCTTTTTGCAGCAGATATTCTAGTTTCTAACTCATTTAACTGCTTTTTGTTGCTCATGTAGCAATCATCTCCAATGATGTAGTCTTAACGCCTGAGTTTCTGTTTAACCAACCATTGCCAAACGTATTAAATGTCTTTAAGTTTCTGTAAAAATCTTCTCTTTCTAGGCATAACGCCTCAACAATGTCTGCTTGCTCCATTTTATCAACCATTGCTAGTGTTTTTGAGCCAATTACGCCGTCTTGTTCTGCGCCTACTACGCCTTGTAGAAATTTAGCTGCTCTACTTACGCCGTGATTAACGCTCATATCAAATATTATGTAGTCAATACCAATAGGTAATTGATCGCATTTAGCTTTAAGCCAGTAATTTTTTTTATAAATTGGCATTACGTCATTTACAGTTATATCTTGCATATCTTTTACAACTAGATCATTTTCAGCAATCCAATTGTCGTAAACCTTTTTTGTTACGCCTAAATTTGTTTCGCCCCCTGGATCTTCAGGGTGGTATACATAACCTCCCTCATGCTCTAATACTTTAATTAACGATTTATCAAAGTTACTATCCATTATGTTCCTACTTTCTTTTGTGCCAACTTATGTGCGTTTCCAAATGACATTCCGTTAAGCATTTTTTCAGTCATCATGTTCATATGCTTTTTAGAATGATGCTTAGAATGTTTTTTCATAGTTTCTTTTTGGCGATCTGTAAGATCTTTGCCCATCATTGTTTTTGCAGTTCGGCTATATTTCATTTAACTCTCCTTTTTTTCCTAATTTCTTCAACATGAAGATGCCAAAAATAGTTACCAACTCTGATAAATTTTTTTGAAATATATAAATAAACCCACATCATTTTTTAAACTTTGCTATAGATTTAAGACCAAAGCTTGCTGCTATACTTGCCAATATTCCGTATTTAATAAAATCAGGTGCTTCATTTAAAAAAGCAAAGCCATCTTTCATAATTGGCTGTAATGGTTTTATGAAACTTGCACCTATTATTAAAATGAAAAAAATTGTCCAGGCTTCATCTTTCCAACTTCCGTCCATGTTATCGACTGCTTTTTCGTCCCATGATCCCTCTTGCTCAACACGCTTTACTTGTGCCTCTACTTTGGCAACCTCCAGCTTTTGTTTCATTTTAGATTTTTCTTGCCTACCCTCTAACCATGTACCAGCTAAACCAGCTACGGCATTTAATATTGGTAACATCAGTACACCCTCACTTTCTTTTCATCTATTCTTGGAACTAATTTACATATACATTTGTAGGTAGCTTCTTCCCCAGTAACTGTGTCGTATGTTTGATTGCTTAAATATTTTGTATAGAATGTGCAGTCTGCTACATTCCTGAAATAGATTGCTCCTTGAACTACACCATTTAAATAACAAGCAAGCATGAAGGCTGTCATATCAAACCTCTTTTCTTAGCTATAATTGCTAAAACTGTAACTACGCCACTAAACAAAGCAGTAATTAATATTCCTAAAATTACTTTTAAAACTATATCTTTAAATTTTTCTCTGCTTTTTTGACGATCTATTGCTGCTTGTTTTCTTTTTTTACGAGCCTCTGCACAAAAAGCTATATAGTCCGTATAAAGATTTGCACGGCCGTGTAGCTGCATGAACTCCCTCAAAATTTCTTTTTTACGTCTGATCTCTTCTAATGCCATAAACTCTTCTAGGTCATTATCGGCCTTACCTAAAAAGTTAGTCCATATACTGTTTTTTCTTTTGTGTAAGTCTTGTTGAAGTTGATCCTCTGCACCTACAAAATTAGCGATAGCTGATCCAGCAGAACTTATTTCACGACCATTCTCGATAGTTTGTTTTATTATGGCGTATGCCCCATTTGCGAGTGCTAATGCCTCTAACACGGCTATCTCACATTCAATACTTTGTCGAGTTTATCTTCTAGCCTATGCAAAGCCTCCATTACTCGACTAGACGTATCACGCAGATCATCTTTAGATGCGTACTCTTCTCTTGTCTTATTCAGTAGTATTTGTAATCGTTTTACTTCTGCAAACATCTTATTAAATGCCCAAGCAAATGGCATGATGATTAGGGTAATGATTATGTTCCAGACTAGATCAAGCTCCATTATCCAGCTATCTCCTGAATAAGAATAAAACTGCTAGGCTGACTTGTTTCATAAGTTGAGCCATCATCTATATATTGATTTGGTCTAAAATTGTGTCCATTATGAAAACCATCAACTATACATTTAAAATTATAAGTTGTATTTGCTGATGAATTAGATATAAAACCTTTTACTGATACATTTGTTGCACCAAAATTAGCTTGATTATTATATGCTGATTGTGAACCAGTAGCAAATCTTGTATAACTCCCACCACTACCATTAGTGCTATAATGAAGTCTAATTAAATGTGATACATATGTTGATACACTAGCTATTGGTGAAAAATGAGCTTCAACAAATATAGTTGTATTTGCTCCAACAGATGTAAAACTTAAAGTACCATCTAATGGTGAACTCATAGTTAAATCACCAGCACTTGAAAATCCAGATGTACTTGTATAATCAGTTTTTTGAGTTTTAATTATACTACCAGTAGGCATATTAGCTGAAGGTAAAGTAGGCTGACCAGTAAAGTTTAATTTTGTTAATGCCATGCTACCCTCCTATTTCCATTAGAATTATGTTAGATGCAAATCTCGTATAAGTACCATCGTTTGTGTCATTTTGTGACCTATTTATATAAAAATCCCCACTACCAGCTGTAACTCTGCCTTGCCATTTATATGTAACTTGAGATGTAGTTGACGGACTGTCTAAGATGCTAACATGAGATGTAGCAATAAGGTCTGCATGAGTAGAATTTAGACCACAAGTGGCTAACTCTCTATTGCCTTGACCAGTTGCTGAAAGCATAATATCTGAATTATTTCTGAGTAATTTTAAAACAGTTCTGTTAGCACCAACACCTTGTGAGCCATTTATAGTAGACATAATTAAAATTTTACTTGATGTACTTGATGGTGTTATTGAGCAAGTAAAACCAGTTATATCTATAAATGACGTACTATCATCATTAAATGCATCTGTTTTAATCATAGGTACTACTTGCAACACAGCACCAGTTATATAAGGAGTGCCATTACCACTAGCATTTTGGAGGTTGTCTACTTTGAGTATGCTTGTCATTCTATGCTCCTATACTGACGGACACAGTTTTATAAACTGCACTTTTAGTGTGTTCCAACCACTTCCACCTCTTACATAAACACCTCCACCACTACTAACCATGTATCGTATTCTTTCAGTACTTACGTTTGTAATGTTAAAAATATAAGGTATAGTAATGAATCCATGTGCATTAACTGCTTTTGGTGCTTGATATCCACCATGAACAGAAGTAAAATTACTTCCACTATCTGAAGAATAAGCAACTAGTAGTCCTGTGCTATTAGATGCTTGACTATCATAAAAAACAAAACTCATCATAGTTGACCAAACTCCAGTAGACGGAAAAGTCCATGTACCAGTAGATTCTGTCATACCACCATTTTTATTTGCAGTCGCATTAGTAGTTAATCGTGTAAATCCTCTATTTAAAACTTGGTTATTACCTTCTAAATGATCACCAGTTCCGTAGTAAAAAGTTTCTATTACACTATTAAAAGGATCAGTAGTAAATGCAGTAACACCACCACTACTTATAGTCATGGCATTAGTTCCGTTGGTATGTGCTATGTTTTCTACACCAAGTTTACTACTCATTGCTCTACCTCCCATAAAATAAGAGAGCTTGGAATTGCAAAAGAAGTTTTATGCAACCCAGAACCACCAGCACCATTATTTACCCTTACACTATATGATGTTGATGTATAAGCACTTCCTACATTACATTTGAAAGTTACTGGTGTTCCAGCAGTATGACCTGAAGTAACTGATTGCATATCTCCTATTGCTGTTTGACATTCTCCATTTGAATAATTAGCAGCATCAAATTGAGAATAAACAAAAAGATGATTTCCAATAAATCCAATCAAAGTTGAATCTTTAAACATTGAAGCATGACCACCAGTATCTGCATTTACAGGCTCACAAAAATATAATCTTGCCTGTGCTATAATAACACTTGTTGATGATATTGGTGTAATTGATTTTTCTAATAATGTATGACCTTGACTTACTGTTGGTGTTGATTGTGAGGGGATTTTATAATTTATTCCAGTAGGTATTGTTGTATCATTATCACTAGTTACAGTTTGACATTGTAATAATTTTCCAGCATTTGAAATTTTTATATTACCACCAGTAGTTTTGGGTTGAATCTCGTCAACAAATAATTTAGACAATGGTCAATACTCCATTAACTGTTAATGTTTTGTTTGTAGGAATTGTGTAGTCGCCAGCTACCATTGCTCGCTCCCCACTAGCAATCGTTACATTATCTGTAGCCTGGCTACCATTTATCCTGATACCATCTCTAAAAACTGTAGAACTAAACTTAGCAGCAGTAACAGAACCATCTGTAGGCACTACTGAATTACCAACTTCTCCAAGAGAAACTATGTAATCTATTGTGTCTGATGTAGTCAGGTTCTCTGTAAATATTATGTTTGATCCTGATACGCTATAAGCATCTCTAGGTGCTTGCGTTACACCATTGACAGATACAATTAACTGCTCTGCCGTTGCTGGAGTAAATGCAGCTGTACCTTTTGTTAATGCAAAAGTATCTGTCGTGCTAGAAATTGTTATATTGTCTAGCTTGTTATAACTTCCAGCAAGTACTGGCTTTCCTATATATGGCATTGTTTATCCCTCTTGCAATTCTTTCCAAGTTTTAAACTTAGCTTTAACTGTATCTGTCCAAACTGCATTAGCTACTGCTTGTACTTCTGATGCTTCTTTAGATATATCTGAATCAGGATTTAAAACATGACGATGCCTTGATCTGCTAATTACTGTGCCATCTTCTTTGATAACTGTATCGGTAGCAACTTGAACATGCCAACTCCCCACAACCTCTATTTTGCTTATTTCAACTTCTTTTGTTATTGCCATTTTTTTTTCCTTTATACTGTTGGATATGCTGCACTAAATTCAAGCCAACGATTAGACGCATCTGCATTTGAATTAACAGAAGCACCTAGCATAGTATACATTTGTATTCGTGAGGCATTTTGCACCACATAAACTGTACTTACAGTATTATTTACTACTGTAAACATATTTGCATAACCTATTGCTCCAGTTCCAGAAGCATAACCATTTGCATTTGATTGTGAAGCATAAGGCAATCCATCTATTACGACTGTAGCACTAGCATTAGTACCAGAAAATCTCATAGAACAAGTTACATAACACATATGACCAATTTTAACGTATGAAGCCTTTAAAAAATCTGTAGTAAAACTACTCCAACCACTACTAATAGTTGGTGTCCAAAATCCTTCTTCATAATCTTCAAAAAGTTCCGTGGTTTCAGTTGTATTTGCGCCAGTTGCACCACCAGTTGCAGAAAAATCTATACCTTTTGTGTTTTGAAATACTATGTTTTCTGTAAGAGTACCTAAATTAGTTATTTTGGATAATGCCATTATTTACGCCCCTAAAGTTCGTACATTATATTAATTAGACCAGCATCAAAGTTACCACCTGAAACTAATCTAACTGTTAATTGAGTCAAAGTTGCACCTAAGTCCTTATAGCCACCACCAAACATACCATTAGACGTATTATACATTACAGAATGAGAGGTAACAAAAACATTACTTCCCATATGGTTTATTGTTGCAATTCCGTTAATAGAATTTCCACCATTGGTATATCCGATAAACCAACCTGATGAATCACTCTGCCCACCTCCTCCATAATGAGAAATAGAACCATATCCTGATGATACAAAACCACCACTTGTTCCAAGTCTTATTAAAACCCCAGCATCACTTCCAGCACTAACACCATAAAAATTAACATGTATTCTTTTTATTCCAGATGGTAAACCTGTAAAATCTGCTTTATTAGTGCCAGTTACAGAAACTCCACCACTATTTAATGTTGTTATATTATCTGTAGATGTTGATGTGCCAGTACCACCATTAGCAACTGGCAATACACCAGTAACCTTTGATGTAAGGTTTACTGCACTATCTGCTATCTTTGCTGTGCTTACAGAGCCATCAGGAGGAACAGTAGTTTGTACTGCCCTAGCTAAATAAATAACATAAATATCATCTGTGCCTGATACAGTTCCAGTAAGATTTACTATTACATTGTTTACAGTATATGCACTTATAGGCTCTTGTCTTACATTATTGATATACAATGCTATGTCATTTTCATTAGCTACTGCATGAGATAATGTAAGTGTTGTACCACTAGCACCAGTTAAATCTTGTTTTAATAAACTGGTAAATGCAGCGTCTGCTTTGTTTCCTATATAAGCCATTATGTACTAATTAAATCCACTCTTGATAACCAAACGTCTAAACTGGACGCTGTGTTTGATTGAAAAAACATACGATCCCCATTTTGCACTACCATCTTTGCCCCACCATCAAGTATCTGCAAAGCACCTCCTCTTGGTATTGGTGCGTTCTTTATAATGTAATGAACATTCGTAACTGTAATTTGACCACCATGATTGCTATGATTGCCACAATAATAATATAACGTTGCTGGCGTTGAGTCAGATACAACAACAGTTAATGTATTGGCACTCGTATCTCTTGTTACGCCAGTTGTGTATTCAGAACCACCACCATGCGTACCATCAGAAGTTGTAGATAATGAAAATGGGTGTGCAGCTGGATATGTAAATACATAAGTAAATCCCTTATGTAATGTAAGCGTTGGCCTCGTTGCTCCATCAAGCAAATATTGACTCGATACTACTGTAACTGTGATTGCATAAGGATCGCCAGTATTGCCAGTAGATGCGTCTTTTGTCATAAAACATGATATTTCAATCTGATTGTCTGAAGTGTTTGCACAATGAATACCAATCAAAGTATCGTCTGAATCAAAATCACTACCATCTGGAATATCTAATGGCGTTACACCTACCCCAGTTAAAAAATTACGTTCAAAATCTTGAGCCATATTTTACTCCCTATAAAGCCACAGCCATTGCCGTAGCAAACCCCTTGGTTGAAAATGATGATGTGTCAGTAGCTTCAATCGCTACCCACGCTGAACCATTATAAAATTTTAAATTTTGCGTAGATGAATTGTAATACAAATCCCCAGCACTAACAGAACCACCACTCGGATCAGTTGCATGAGTTCCCTGGTAAACATTAGAAAATGATGTTGCATTAGTTTCGGCTTGTTGTGCATAATACTTTGCAGAAAACAATGTGCCGTCTACTGTGCCAGCTGTGTAACTTGCCCAATCTTTTGCAGAATGCTTGCCAGTATTTTGACCTCTATCTAACGCCCCTACTGCATATCCTTTTGCAGAATATTCATCTCCAGTATCTACATGAGTTGTTGCGTTTGGAGTTGTACCACCACCAATCGCCCATTCCCTAGCAGAACCAATTATATTTGTAACAACAGATCCGTTATCTCCTATTGCGTGTGCCTTAGATGATGCGTCAGAAGTTGTAGGTATTACGCCATCTACCTTTATAGCGTAATTCTGTGCTTTTGTTGCCTCGGCACTTGCACCAGTAATTGCAGAACTATCTCCAGCAACAGTCTGAATTTCACTAGATATACCAGCTACAGTTCCTATTTCAGTTGCTATGTTTGCAGCTGAAGTTACATCTCCTGAATTAGACGCTAATGTTGATAAGCCTGATATGCCAGCTAATGTATTTATGTTTGTTTGCTCGCTTGCAGTAGGCTTAAAGGTAATCCATGCTGAACCAGTATACACAAGCATGATGTTGTTAGTCGTATTAAAATATAGAGCACCAGTTAAAAGAGCGTTGCCGTCATTATCTAATGCTGGATCAGATGTCTTTGCTCCCAAGAATCTATCATCAAATGTGTCTAATGCTAACTCAGCTGCCGTTTGTGCGTTTTGTGCAGCCGTGGCAAAACCTGATGCGTTACTAGCTGATGTTGCAGCTGCATCTTTTGCGCTTTGAGCAGTTACGCTTGCACCCCAAACGATCACATTTTCATTACCTGATACAGATGGGGTACTAGGGGGAGTTGCTAGCGTAAGAGTATTTCCAGATACTGTGTAGTCATCGTTTGGGTTTCTTAATGCTCCGTTAACAAAAACAAGAAAATCTGTTTCTGACGAATACGAAAATGATAATGTAAATTGGTTTGTTGAGCCATCGCCCTCAAACTTATCAACGGCTGACGATGATGTGTTTATTGCAGCGTTAGCTATTAATATCCACTTGCCAGCGTTTAAATCTGTAGCAAACACAGTTCCTGATGTGTGTGCTATTGTTGATAGATAAGTAGCTGCATTAAAGTTAACAATCGTGCTGACGGCATACGCCCTTGACGCTGACCAATCGCCGTCTACTGTAAATCCTGATACGCCTATCAATGCTAAAGCGTCTGTATCAAATGAGTTTTTGTGTACTGATTGATTAGCTATCTTGCCATCATCTCTTTGTATAAGACCAATGTTTGTATTTAATCCGTCTAGGTTTGTTTTGAGTTTATTGAACTCGTTGTCTACTTGAACACCTGGTAATGGATTTGACGGAGAAGTTGTGGCAAAGTCGTTAAAGTTAAACTGCCTCGAATACGGCGTTGGTTGTGCCATGTAATTACCCCATGATTCGTAATGTTGAAATTAGTTTATCTTTTATTTCAACAACATTCAAGTAGTTGAAAGATTGATTTTTTCAGAAAATTTGTATGGGAGGGCATGATAATATACCAGGCGCTACGGCGAACACCCCAAGGGGGTGGGCTGACTATATAATATGCGAGGCAAAAAATCATTAATAGTGCATAACAAACTATTTAAACCTTATGTGTTCTCTAGGTTTGCTGGCTTAGTTGTGTTGTTATTAGTTAATCGGCTTGGCTATTTTTGACCTTTGCTCTTCCCAGTTATCAATTAGCCTGGTCAATTGTTCAGGTGTAAGTTCTGATAAATCTTTATTGCTATCGTGATCTATTGCATTCTTGCCAATGTCGCCAGCTAATTCTAATGCAGTTCTGCTTGCCGAAACTCTTGCTGATGCTGGTGTATCTACATCTTGCATTATTTCTTTTAATGTATTTACGGCAATTGTGGCGAGATCGGTTGCATACAGTCTTTGTCTTTCTTGCCGAATTAGATTTATTACGGCTGGATTCCTAGTTAGCTTGTAAGCTGTTTCTTTAGGATATGAATAACCAGCCATTCTACAAGCCTCAGTAGGATTTTTATTCTCGGCTACTAAGTAATGAATAAAGTTTTGCTGTTTATTTGTAAGATCGCTTTTTTTAATCTCATTCATTGCAGAAATTCCTTAATTATTTGTCGTGGCTGCACAAACAAATTTTAATACAAAATAAGTTTGATTTATATACAGAAATAATTTACGATGTTGAACAACGTTGATCGCATGAATCAACATAACTTTAAAAGGAGCGACAATATGCAAGGAAATCTAAAAAATTTAATTCCTTTATCTGTAATTGTAACAATATCAATATGTCTGGTATTGCTTAAAAACATAGTTCAGGAGTTTAACGAATATTACGGCTATTATGATATAGGCTTATTTATATTAGTTCAGTTTATTCTAACTTTTAATATTTACCTTACATTTAAATTAAATTCAGGAGGTAGATAATGACTAATTATTGTTTTATCCCAGTCCCTGACAATAAAACTTTTCATCGTGTAGCTAAAATTTACGAAAACGTTAATGGATATTTTCCACTAGGTAAAAGTAACAAAGAAGATCCAAACGAATTAGATAAATTTGTAGGGCGTTACGATGAAGTTAAGTTTATTTGCGATATGTGGAATAAACGCCTGAAATTATCTGAAGATCAAATAGATAAAATAGTTTTAATGTCATTATGTGCAGAGGAGGAAGAAGATAATGGATAGCCTAAACGATAATATATCTAAATGTCTTAATACGATTGATATAGAGGATTTAATACCAGCTGATGAAAAAGATAAAGACAAGGTAAGCTGGGTTGAGGCAATACAAATATTAGATCCATTAATTCACAAAGAAGTTTCAGAACTTGATAAAATAGGGCGCAAATTCGCAAGCAAAAGATTTGCCCAAGCTTGGCTAACTATGTTGCGAGGTCATTAATTATAGCCGAAACATTGCCAGCATTATTGCTGGCTTTGTCTATTTAAGGTGTTTCTTAAATACTGACGATGGCAGACACTATCGAAACAAGGAGCGACAAAATGAATAAGAAATTAATTAACGCAGTTATAGAAAATCTTGGTTACGATGATTTAAATGATCCTGAATTAATAACTACATTACAAGATATAACAAATTGTCCACATGGAATAGCTGGGGGATTTGGTGGCTTTATTTACTATTCAGAAACAACCAGCTTTTTTAATGAAAATAGAAAAGAGATTATTGAACTAGTAAAAAATATGTCTTTTGAACTTGGCGAGGGAATGATTGAATTAGTAGCTAGCTTTAATTGTTTAAAAGATATGGACGTTACATTAGACGAAATAGGTAACGTTTTATTTTGTGTTGAAACTGATAATCGTAAGGAAAAAATGTTAATTAAAAATGCCTTAAGTTGGTTTGCTTGCGAAGAAGTAGCAAGACATTTAATTGACCAGCTGGAGGACGCTTAAAATGGCTAATAAAGACTATTCAGATAATTATTATACTGATCCAGCAAGGACACACCCTGATATAAAGTTAGACGTTCCCATTCCTCGTGAATGGGAAAGTCATTCTTATATAAATGATGTTTGCCCAAGCTTTGTGTTTAAAGGATTGCAAATATTTATTTGCGATAAAAAAACTAAAAAGCGTGAGGAAATGGATTTTTTATATTCTGTTATTTTAGAGGAACAATACGGCGTAGCTGAACATTCTTTATTACTAACTGATAATTGGAAAGAAGTTTTAAAGTTTGTAAAAGATTTTAAGCCAGCACCAACACCAGCAGAAAAAAACAAATTAATGGAAAAAAACATAAAGCTTGTTGCTGGTCTTACTGTCGATGAGTTTCAAACAAAATGCGAAAATTACAAAATACATTGTAATCATTTAGATGATTTAATTTTCGAATTAGCTGAATCAATTAGCATTGAGGATTATAGAAATGATAAATAATACTGATGATCTAGCAAATCAATTTTTAGACAGAATAAAGGCTCATTGTAAAATTTTGACTGAACATACACATTACGCAACGTATGATGATTATGATTCTGAAAAATACGATGATGAAAATGTTTTTTGGGATCGTGGGCGTAATTTTGCATATTCTCATATTTTAGAATTAATTGAAAAATTTGAAAAAGGAGAATTTCCACAAGCTTAGAAATAGCCGAAACATTGCCAGCTTCATTGCTGGCTTTGTCTAATTAGATTTGGTTTTTCTAATTACTGATGATGGCAGAACCATTATAAACTTAGGAGCGACAAAATGAAGATCGATAAAAAAGCGATTGCTGGCATAAAAAGATATGTCAGGGATCTTATTAAAGATAATCATAATCAATTATACGGCAAAGAAGATTTAAACGATTTTTGGGGCGTGTATATTCATAACGAAAATCAGAGCAACGAAATCGTATATGACATTAATATTTTTGGTGGAGATTTTGGCGTAAAAAAGGATCATGTAAAAGCCATAGTTTATCCTACAAATTTTGACGGCAGATATTATAGCACGGATTTCAGCCAAGAATTAGATATAGGTAATTTTTATTGCCAAGAAACTTATTTTGGCTGGGGATTATATGTCAAAGGAGGTCATGGTTTAACTCTGGAAACTTGGAACAAAGACAAACAAGACACACTAGCTATGCAAGAAGAATGGAAAGCAGAATTTCCAAGCATTGAAACTTTCGTAATTGAAACAGAAAAGGGAGCAACGCAATGACTCATTCTGAATTATGCTTATGGTGTGGCGAAGATACATCATTCGGTAGTGGTAGATTTGTAAACCGAATACCAGCAAGTAGACAAGATGGCATTGATGACGAATATAGAGATGGTTTTCAATGTGCAGAGTGTCAATGTGAAAAGTGTGATGTTTGCAAACAAATTAAAGAAGACTATGAATTTACAATTGATTGTGATGTTATTTGTCAAGATTGTATAGATGACAATATGGAATTTTTATATGACGAACAAATTGTTAAAAAGTATGGTCATTTATTTAATATTGATATTGAAAATTTTGAATATGGAAACGATCAATGGTTAAAGTTTTTAGATGATCTACGAGGTTTAACATTTGTTGATAGTGTAGAAGATGGCTATTTGATTCAGGAGATAAAGCAATGAGTAAAATTACTGTTCAAATAGCTTGGGGATCTGATCGAGATGAAAACAATATCAAAGAGTATACTTTTGATTCTAGGGAAGAATACCACGGCTTTATGAGAGGTGTTAATGAATCTAATGGCTGGCTAGACTACGCAACCATAGGAGATGGAGAAACTTTTGAAACTATCGAAGAATGGAGAGAATATTATGAGTAAGCAAATAACAGGTTACGATATTATTATACATTGGAGCGATGGCACAAAAGAAGATCTCGATGTATATGGTGCGATACCTTATTTCAAAAGCGTTGATAATTACCTTGACGCTATACAAGAAGAAGTAAATGAAAGTGAGGACGAATAATCACTTCTTACGCTGGTTACGCTTTAACTGTTGTACTTTCTCATATCCAATAGATGCGTAACCAGCAGTATCTTTATAACTATCATCATGCAACGGATTAAATGACTTCCTGACAATCTTTTGTATTTCGTTGAAAGCAACAACATCAAGAGCCACGAATTGATTCTTTTCACGCCACGGCGCATCAAGGTATAACTCCATCATTTTAGCCGTCTTATCTATTACGTCCATAGGATCGCCGTATTCGGCGTTACGCTTATTATCTACAATATCGATAACTTCTTTTAACATTTTAGAACGGCAACTCGTCATCTAATTCTTCCTTTTTAGTTATTTTGGTTATTTCAGCACCAGGAAAATGCTTTTTCACTTCTCCATATACTTCTTTATAGTGAGCCTCGAATACTCTTATAACTTCTTCCATAGATATAACTGTAATATCTTTATCAAAATACACATGATCGGAAGAGTCATTAACAAAAGCGTATTTTTTACCCTCGTCATTAACCATATGCCAAACCTTTTCGCATTCAGGCTTATGTCCAGCTTCTAATACTTTCTTTTCGATAATTCTCCAGCCACGGATCATATCTTCAGCTTTAGCCACGACTTCAGATATACTTTCCTGACCTAGAGCATGGTTAAAGTTTTGTCTAGCTTGTTCAAACCTTGTTGCCAAGGCTGGATCGGCTAGTTGTTCCAGCTTTCCTATGCCCCAACGTTGCTCCATATCTCTGGCTACTTTATCAACCGATTTTAGCGATGCTCGGATAACTGCTGCTTTCTCTTCCTCCTCATACATTTTCGGTACGTCCATAGCAATGTAATCCACACCAGTATATTCAGGTTTCTTTTTAGTCTTTGACCACTTCCCATTATACGCCATACAAACCTCCGTAAAGGTTTACTGTTAGCAACAACCACCTCCAAGGTGGTGTTGCGAAAGTAACACCTAGGGGGTATGGGGGGTTTACTTTCGCATTACTTTCGCACACTTTCGCATTACTTTCGCAAAAAACGGCCTTTTCCAAAACATTACTTTCGCAAATAATAGCCATATTAAGCCTCACTTTCGCATTTTTAAGCTAAATATGCCTTTACTTTCGCTTTTTTGCTTTTGCGAAAGTAACGCATTTTCGACCTGATCTTTAAGTTGATTCAGCAGAATACCACGCTTATTAGCTTCTTTTTCTAAATCATCTAATTGTTGCATCAGGATCTCTTGATTCAACAACAATTTAGTCATTTCTTTGTTTAGTTTATTATTAAACATAGTCGCTCCTTTAATCTGGTTGCCTTACGACACGCAATCCTTTTAGGTTTTTGTGTCCATCTACTGTAGCTACCTCGATGTAGCCTTGGTCTAGCCAAGCATTCATATAGTTTTTAGCTGAACGGCTTGGCATTCCGTATTCTGACTTTATCCAAGCCAAGAATGATCTTTGAGTATTGTTGCCTACGGCGAATGGTTGTTCGTTATTCCATCGCTTTTCTATTTCGGTAAATATGCTGGCAGTTTGTCCACGATCCAGCTTTGCAGATGCTTCTAATATAGCATCGATTTCTCCTGATCTATCGACAAGCAAGCCTCCCTCTTCCCTAACAAACGTATGCGTAGACATATCAGCCTGATCGTTTACCTTAACAATCCCTCCACAAACGCAAGTGCCTTGCCCAGCATCGAATCCCATCTTTTGAGCCACGACAATTTCATCGCCCTCTGGCATATTCCACAATCCATATACCCATCTTGCTCCGTCTACGAGTGCCGTTGTGCCACGGATAGCCTCTCTTGCTTGCATTGACTTCTTGATCGCAAATGTGCCGTCCTTACGCATATGATGGGCAACAAGTACATTGCCGTTTATAGACACGCATAATTCAGACATAAGCGACCACCAATATTGAGCAGCAGCTGGATCAGTATTTATATCTGCGTGAGCAAAAGCTTGTAATGGATCTATAACAACAAGAGCCACTTCTCCAAATTCAAGTAACTGCTGCTTAATGTTTTGGTAAAAGGCCGTAAACGAGTATTGCCCTTGATACTGACCAATAAAAGCATTTGTGCCACCAGCATCAGGCATAGGCACGATAAATAGATTATTTTCTGCCCTATCACGCAATGTCGGATTACTGATACCCTCGATGCGTCTATGAATAGATGACGCTGAATCTTCAGCACCAAAGAAAACTACTTTCCCATTATGAGAAACGTTGCCACCAAATGCAGTTTCTGTGTGCATTGCCTGATCGCCACCAGCTACTTTTAAGCATAGATCTAATAATATGTATGATTTACCAAGGCCACCGATTGCAGCAATTAGTCCAGGAACACGCCTTGGCAGTATATTATCTATAAGCCATTCTTGTTCAGGTGCTTTGCCAGCGTATCGGTGCATTCCCCAATCTGTAATAAGCAGAGGAGGA
>Ga0098042_1000296_pt1 | contig 19555 bp, 6 predicted proteins | sample 9_EtaG_FD_75066 | JGI IMG/M metagenome (GOLD analysis project Ga0098042, IMG submission 75066) | Marine viral communities from the Subarctic Pacific Ocean - 9_ETSP_OMZ_AT15188 metaG | ecosystem: Environmental > Aquatic > Marine > Oceanic | place: Pacific Ocean | collected 2015-01-10
AAACTAAGATTATCAAATATTAAATTAGAAGAATTAACTCAAATACTTAGAGGTAAATCTAAGCAAATAAAACACTAATTTATGGCAGAAATTAAAAATACCTTTTTACAAGGTAGAATGAACAAGGATCTTGATGAGAGAATCTTGCCTAACGGTGAGTATAGAGATGCAATGAATATTCAGATAAGCACGTCTGATGGTTCTGACGTAGGTACTGTTCAAAATATACTAGGTAACTTATCAAAAGAAAATATAGTACCTGCAAACTGTAAGTGTATTGGTGCTGTTGCTGATGAAAAAACAAATAGATTATATTGGTTTATAAAAAGAGATTTTAGTTATCAAGGTGCTAGCTTTGAAGCTATAATTGAATACTCAGAAGACTTTGGAATTGTACCTGTTATAGTTGATACTAAAATAAACACACCAGATGCGGTATTAAAGTTTCCTGATAAAATAATTACTGGTATAAATATAATAGATGATTTATTATTTTGGACTGATGGTATCAACGAGCCTAGAAAAATAAATATAAACACTTGTAAAAAAGGTACTTCAAGCATATTTACTCACACTCAACTAATAAGTGATTTTGGAAGTTTTGATGGTTTTACTATTGAAGAAGTAGGCTTATATCAAGATGACTCTGGCGCTACATTATCTCCAAGTGGCATGAGAACAACGTTTGTAGATGGTATAACAGCGGGTAGATATTTTTATTTTCATAAAGATCAGCTTGATAAGCTTTTTAATTATTCAGTAAGCCATGACAGCGAAGGTAACATATTGAGGCATTATAGAGAAGGTGTTTTTTTAGGCAATGTTAGTTTAAAGATATGGAATGATGGAACTAACACTAATGGTATACACGCTCGTTTAGATGACAACGCTACTAGCCAAATGAGTTTTACTGATGTTAATAGAACTTTTAGAGTTGGTGATATTTTATTTGGCGAAAATATACCTGTTGATATAAAAGAAAAAAATATTTTAGTTATAAAGCCTGCTCCTAAAAACAAGCTAAATGTAAAAATAAACACTACAGACAATCCTAATAAAGAATCTTTATTTGAAAGTGTGTTTCCAAGGTTTTCGTATAGATATAAATACAACGACAACGAATACTCTCCTTTTGCTCCTTTCACGGACGTAATATTTAACCCTGATCATAAAAATAAAAGTTTAGATTTTGTATATAATGCACAAGAGCCTTATAATACATCTATGACAAACTTTATAGACTCTATTGAATTATCAGATTTTATTGAACCTGACTTAGATGAAGAAGTAAAATCTATAGATATAATATATAAAAGTGAAAACTCACCAGCTATATACTCAATAGCAACTATAAACAGAAATGATGAAGAATGGTATTCTGTAGGTTTAAGTCAAAACCAGGATGTTGGCTCTGTTAGAAGATTAAGCAACGTTCCTAAATATAGACCATCTATTTATGGTGGTTTAATAAAAGGTAGATATATTGTTGAGTCTGAAAACATTAGTCATATTTTACCAGAAAATCAAATACTAAGACCTTGGGATGCTGTTCCTAAAAAAGCTTTAGCACAAGAAGTTACTGGTAATAGAATTGTTTACGCAAACTATGTTCAAGGTTATACATCTAATACAAAAATACCAAATCTACTAGCTGATTATAAACCTAGAAAACAATATAACTTACCATTAACTAATTTTGACGACTGCGCTCTTCCTTCTATAAAATCTCAAAGAAACTATCAACTAGGTGTTGTTTTTGGTGACAAACACGGTAGAGAAACTCCAGTTTTTACATCTAACAAAAGTGCTATAACAGTGCCTTGGAAAAACAGTGAAGGCGTTTTATCTTCTACACAATCATATCAAATAGAAGCTAAACTACAGCAAGATCCACCTAGCTTTGCAGATTATATTAAGTATTATATAAAAGAAACATCTGGTGAATATTACAACTTAGTAATGGAAAAAGCTTATTTACCAGCAGACATTTCTACTTATAAAAAAGAAACAAGACATCATATATGGCTTTCGTTTCCTTCTTCTGAAAGAAACAAAGTTACTGTTGACGACTATTTAATATTAAAAAAGAAAATAGGTACTGGAGAATCTAAGGTGACTGAAAAAAATAGATTTAAAATTCTTGATATACAAGATAATGCTCCTGATCATGTTAAGTTTGAATATGCATTACTTGGAGATGCTGATCAAACAACTACTGGGACAGACTTTTTAAATAGCGAGTTGTTTACTAGTAGTTCTAATAGACCTACTGTTAATAAAAAACAATTAAGATTAATAGGTAGTAAGTGGTTAAACGATGGTAAAAACGCACCTATTAGTAGCGGAGGAAAAGGTTATGCTGATGAAAACTCTGATAGAGATTATCTTCAAGGACAAATGTATATTTCATGGTTTAGAACAGAATCCAACGGTAACATACTAACTTCTAATAAATATAGAATAATAGATTCTACTAGACAAACAAGCGGAAACATACATATAACTTTAGATAAAAAAATATTATTAGAAGATCACGTTATATCAACAGGCAGTACTAGTATTAGCGCAACTACATTAGACGATGATTTAACAATACAAATAGAAAGAAGAAAAGAAAAAGATACAGAGCTTTTTTCAGGTAAGTTTTTTGTTAAAGTAATTACGGATCCAATTATATATGACAATATATTAGATGACAACTCTTTACTTAAACAATATGTTTGGATAGCAAGGCAAGATGTTTCTTACGCTGCAGATAAAATTAACACTGGTAATAATCAAAATAGTGGAATTGTAAACACTACTTACACTTACAGTGTTCCTTCAGGTGGTGACAATAGTCCAGAAGAAGTTCATTCACAGGAGATAACAGCTAACGAAACTAACTGGGGTAACTTAGAGCAATATATAGGTAAAAAGTTTTTTATAGACGCAATGTTCATGAAAGCTGGACAAATATCAGACAATAACTATGCTAAAAACAGTGGTAAAACATGGGTTGGAATACACTCTTCTTACCCACCTAATCCAGAGTGGGTTGCTAACACTTTAGAAGAAGGTCCACAAGATGAAAAAGGTGTAGATGGTATTGTTGTACATAGAGGTTGGAAATTTTTTGCTAAAAATAGAGTTGATTCTGTTTTAGAAGATGGATCTTATGATTATATTTCAAAAGGTGTTAATGGTTTAGAAGGTATTGTTACTACAACAAGTTATCATGTTGGTGATGAGTCTACTCCTATAAGTGGAGATAAGCCTGGTATTAGAAGATGGAAAACAGAAGATTCTACTGGTTCTGGTATGTACAAATCCCATTTTAACGTTGACAATACTTACGGTCAAAAAGTAGGTAAGTTTTACATGCACCTTTCTTTTTTAGCTCCAGGTGAAGACTTAGTAGATAGTGTAACGGGTATGGGTGATGATTTATTTGGTCAAAACGCTGTTGCAAAAGGATTACAAGGTATATGGGGCGGTGGTGTAATTACAGATCCAGAAGGTTATGGTTTTGGTAACACAGCAACTACTGTTGGTGCTAATGTACCGGCTATAGCAATGGAGGGTAAGTTTTTTGATGATAATTATAGAGACGCGCCTGGACCTGGTGTACCGAATAGTTTTGGATACGACGAAAACTATAGATCTAGACATGAAAATCAATGGAATCCAGCTTGGCCAGATGATGAAGGTGGTAAAATTCAAGAGTTTATTGATAATTTAGAACCTGGTAATAAGTTTAAGTTTGAAGGTGATACTGATGCTACTGTTTACACTATATTAAGAAAATCAGTTAAAAAAATATATAATCACACTTCTTGGCATTATACAAGAACATATGATGGCAGTACTAATCATTTAGACTCTGTTGGTTTAAATAGTGTTTCTAACATGGGGCAAAGATGGGCTAAAACTATAGACGGTTCTAATCCAAACGGTGATTCCGCTAAACTTTCAGATTTTAAAAACAGAATACAAGACTTTGGAAGAGCAAACAATAGAAGAGTTGTTTATATATTAGAGCTTGATAAAGATCCTAGAGTTTCTACATTTAACCCTGTAGATGGTAGTAATATAGATCTTGACACTTCAACTAGAATACAGTTTGTAGAAAAAGCTAGTAGCTTTATAGAATTAGATGCACAAAAACCTATTATATGGGAAACAGAGCCAAAAGAGTCTATAGATATAGAAATATATCACGAAGCAAGTAACCCTATACCTACAAAAATAACAGATGAAACAAAAGAGTTTTTTGCACCTGTTGGTTGTATTGTTCAAATAATGGATGATAATAGTGAAGGCGATTATCTTACAGATATAAAAATTAGAAAGCAAAACAAAGATTTAAAAAAGAATATTTTAAAAAGATGGTTAAGCCCAACTGAGTTTGAGGTTACTGAAGGTTTTGCTTATTCTTACTTTGATAATTCTACAAATGCATATAAAGAAGTAGATTATTCAGGTTATAAATTTAAGTTTATTAGAAATGATGGTAGCTACACTGTTGGTAGATTAGCTGCTCAAGCTTCTGATCCTGACAATAGCCAGGGTATAGGTGGTACCTCTCCATCCGCTTTAAAAAATAGATTTGTTTTAAGCCCTATAATTGGTAAAGATTTAGAAGCTGGACTAAGTTGGTACAATTGTTTTTCTTTTGGTAATGGTTTAGAGTCTAATAGAATAAAAGATGGTTTTAATTTAACTAAGCTAACTAATGGGCCTATTGTTTCGTCAACTATAGATACTACATATACAGAAGAAAAAAGAACAAGTGGTTTAATTTATTCTGGTATATATAATCCAGATACTAGTATAAACGAGTTAAATCAATTCATACAGGCTGAAAAAATAACAAAAGATTTAAACCCAACCTACGGTAGTATACAAAAGTTATTTCAAAGAAGAGTTGGTTTGGTTGCTTTTTGCGAAGATAGAGTTGTTAATATTGTAGCTGGTAAAGACACTTTATTTAATGCTGATGGTAATCCTCAGTTAATAGCTACAGATAGAGTTTTAGGAGACGCAACGCCTTTTGTCGGAGATTATGGTATATCTAAAAACCCAGAATCTTTTGCTAAAGAATCTTATAGAGCTTATTTTACAGACAAGCAAAGAGGTGCCGTGTTAAGATTATCAATGGATGGTTTAACACCTATATCAGATGCTGGTATGCGTGATTGGTTTAGAGATAATTTAGTTTTACCAAACGAACTAATAGGTACCTATGACGAATATAAAAAAGAATATAATTTAACGTTAAAAAAAGATTTTTCTGAAAATTTAATACTTAATTCAGACGTAAGTGAAGGCCAACAAATAATAAATATTACTACACCACCAGAAAATCTTATTCAAAATGGAGGCTTTTTTCCAACAATTTATAATCAACCACAGGTTACTAATGATTTATTAAATAATCATTTGTTAAATTATAGTCAAAAACATTTATATGGTACTACTAAAGTAACTTTACACCCATCAATACCAGAAGGTTATTTTCAAGAGTATAACGCCGGCGTGCCAGCTGTAGCTGCTAGTGATACAGTTTTTACAACTAATGTTGTGTCTGGATACTGGAATCCAAGTACTGATGGAACTACACTACCTAGTGGTGCAAATACAGGTATTTTTGGTGCTCAGTCTGAAGAAATTATAGTTAACGAAGAATTTTTATGTTCTCAAAATATAAATAACACTAGAATACCTTTTGAAGGTTATAATAACAATACAAATTTAAATAACAATTTAAACGACCAGTATCTTTATTATTCACCGCTTTGTTATTACGCAAGTACTGGTTCTAGCGCTGGTTATTACAACTCAGGCAACTATGCGCTTGCTGATCGCCAAGCTTCAGGCCAATCTGGCACACAAGCCATTGCTGGTGTTTTAAATTTTTCACCTGATAATTATAATACATATGTTGGTGTCTTTGCTCTTAATGTTAATAATTTAGGTCTTACTTGGGGCTTCAACAACACTGCGCCTTTTGGTTTAGTGTGTAAAACATATGGAACTCAAGGTGGATCAAATATTAACCCTAACAACCCTCATATTGTGTTTCCTTACAGTCACGATACAGGTACAATGCCTAATGACGATGTTGAAGGTGATGTTTTAGATTGGGTTAATGATCCTGTAAACACTAACAATGTTGATTACAGCAACGTTACAAATACAACTTGTTTTGCTGGAGAAGAAATTGCTTTTGAAATAGATATTGCAATACCACATCTTAACAAAAGTCCTGGTTATAGTAATGATGTTTATGAGTTTTATGTAACCTTAATGGATGGTAATGCTGAAGTTGATGATGATAACGTTTTTGATCCAGTTGTTCAAGGGTTTTTTGGAAATAGTAATATTGATTACAGCGTTTCGGCTAGTAACATTGCAAACGGATATTATGTTGATAGAATATATGGTTTTACACCACCAACAGACCCTATGAGGCACTTAAGCTCCCCAGACGGACATATTGGTAATAACCGCGCGGTTATTGACAGCGCTAGTGTTACTCCTGGTACTACAATAGTTGTAAAAGATAAAAGATATTCAAGTGTTGCAAGACACTCTTTTATGAAACAGAGCGGTAATGTAGGTATGGGTTGTAGAGTGTCTGCTGGTAATGCTCCTGGGCCTGGTAGTAGTGCAACAAAAACAACAGCGTCTCATTATAAACTTAAAGGGCGTTACAAACTACAAGCAACAACATCTTCTGGAGGATACACTTATGACGAAGAACAAATTGTTATTAATAATGTTGGTATAAAAATTCAGCAAGCTAATGTTGATGATTTAGTTCATTCAACTGGAGACAAACCTGCTGGTCTTTATGTTATTAATAAAGTTAAGTTAAGTAAAATTCAAAAAATACAAACACCAGAATCTTTAGGCGTTGTTGGAGTACCTAGTACTGATGCAATACCTTCTTCTGAGGTTCCAGCTTGGGGTGAAGTAAGTCATTATATGACTTATAATGGCCATTGGGTTTTATCACCCGCAACAGGTGCTACTATGCAGCCTGCATATAACGCTTTTAACAATACAGGTTTTTCGGAGTTTGGCCCTGAAAACCCTTCACCTGGAACTAGTAGCGCTATAGCGGCAGACGGAGTAACAACATATACTTGGCCTGATCCTGGTGCGGCTACAACTGCAGACCTTAGTGTGTTTAATACTATAGGATCTTATATGGCTGCTTTTCATAATGATGAGTTTCTAAACGCGGTATATACACCTTATCTTAGCAGTAGTATTAACTCAACGATTAACAGTGCTGAAATAACACTTAATCATCAAGAAAGTAGTATATATGTAGATTCACCTGGTACTAGTAGCTTTATATCTACAGCTGTTGAGCTTAGTGAATTAAAAACAACTGATAAATGGTTGTTAGTAGATGTTACTCTAATAAACCCTACGTTTACTAGTTCTGCTAGTGATAACTTTAAAGGTATATCTGTTAGAAATTTAATAGATGCTAATGCTTATAATGGTATTGCTTATTTTGATTCTACTCAATTTCATAGCTCTAGTATGCCTTATGGTAGTTTTGGTACACTAAACACATTACCTAGTAACGCAACTGTAGGTACAGATAGAGGCTTTTTTCTATTAGATACTGATGAATGGCCGCAATACGATTTTTTACATGGTAGTCATGTTTTAGATCCTGCAAACTCTAGCACTCCTGGTTATTGGAGTACCCCACCTGATGGTGCTGTAAACTTAAGGGCTATAGTTAAAGTAAACGCAAATAGTTTAAATGTTGTTAATAATGTTGGGCATTTAAAAATAGGCTTTTATGATTTTATTGGTGAAGTAAGGCTTATTAACGTAAAAGATATTACGCAAACTCCTGTTGGTGGTAATATTAACGAATGGACTTTTCCAAACTCAAATAGCACTTGGTCTGTACCAGCACAGCCAAACTCTTTTTTACCGCAGAATTATGGTGGCCACGACAACCAATTAATTGTAAACAGTATTTCAAGAAGAAGATTGTTTGCTAATGCCAATTTAGTAACATTTTTTAAAGCTACTGCTCCTAGCCAAATATTATTTCAAGATTTTAATTTAGTTACAAACCCTTGGAATTTCCAAAAAACTACAGATGGTTATACTTTTACTTTTAAAGTTGCAAATCATAGCGGAGATACACTTAGAATTACACTTAGAGGTAGTATAGAAACAGACACTAACTCTATTTATTATGTAGACGACAATGGTACTCCTGGTTATTATTTTATAGATATTGAAGTTAACCACAGCGGAGAATACAAAGCTGATTTTAATTTAGACGGTATAACTTCAAATATTATTTTAAAGAAAAAACTTGTTAGTGGTGAATATTTTTTATATAATAGTGGTAATATTTCAACTGGTACTGGTAGTTCTAACAGCTTGCAAAACTCTATAAGAATACATAACAAAAACTACTATAATCCAACTTCCCCTAACACAAACCCTGTTTTGTTAACCTGTACTATAGATGATTTGTCTTTAATTGATGAGTCTAGCGTTGTTACTGGCGGAGCTGCAGATGCTTGGACTTTTGATTTTGACCCTTTAGTTTTTCCTGTGCCTATAGCTTTTGATCAAGGTGTAATATCCGTTAACAATGCAGAAACTAGTTATAGTATACAACAAGTTATAAATGAAGATATAAAATTAGGAGATAAATTTAGAGTAAAGTTTAACTACACTATAGATTCAGGATCATTTAGGGTTTACTATTTTATAAATGATATTAATAAAAACGGTTTTAGAACTGATACAATACAGTTTGATGCTAGTATGTCAGGTTCAGTTTTAACATTTGATAGTGAAATTCCTCCTAGTGGCAGCTATATATTTAACACTATTGGAGATCAAACAGCAGAACCAGGAGATCTTATATCAACATTTGTTGTAGAAATATTAGAGTCTGGTACTACTTTTACAATAGATAATATTTCTATGAAACAAGTTTATCCTTTGTTTGAGCCTCAAACAGTTACTTATAGCGAAAGAAATAAAGGTTGGATTAGTTTTAAATCGTTTACACCAGAAAACGGAGTTAGCTTGGCAAAACAATACTATACTTTTAATAATGGTAGATTATATCAACACCACGCAAACACTACTAGAAATCAGTTTTATGATCAAGACGTTAGCACTATAACAGAGTCTTCTGTAACTGGTATTTTTAATACAGAGCCTTCTTTAGTAAAAATGTTTAACACTTTAAGTTACGAAGGAACACAGTCTAGAGTAACTAAGTTTGATGATAATTACAAAAAAGACACTATTAAGCCTTATAATATTACTGAAAAACCTGGTTGGTATGTTGATTATATAACTACAGACAAACAAACTGGTAATATAAAAGAGTTTGTGGAAAAAGAAGGTAAGTGGTTTAATTATATAAAAGGTAATATAAACGCAGAAATACTAACTTCAGAATTTAGTTTTCAAGGTCTTGGTACTGTTTTAAGTGTTAATGCCTCAAATTTAGGTTTTGTTAGTGATGGTATTGTAGATACTGATATTGTTACAGAGTCTAATAACATCGTGCCAAATGGCAGCGTTGATGCAAATGTAAGCGAAAATAGTAGTACTGAAACAAGTAACGGTAGTAGCACTACGGGCACTAGTACTAGTACTGGTAGTAGTAACGCTGGAAGCAGCGGAGGTGGTGGTGGTGGTGGAACTTATTAAAAAAAATAAAAATGGCACATAATATATATCACATACAAGATTCGTCTCAAGATATTAACGTTTTAGAGTCTGACTCTATTGGAGTTATAGAATCTTTTATTATAGATACTAGCGACATGCCTACAACAGGTGCTAGTAGATCGATACAAATAACAAGTAATAATGATTGTAAGTTTTATATTCAAGTTGTTCAAAAGTCAAGTTCTAGTAGTGTTTTAGATAAATTTTATAATTTTGAAACTAATGAGTTTCAATTTGCTTTTAACACAAACACCAACTTATATGTTGAATTATCTAGCGGTTCTTTCAATAGATCTATTAATTTTCCTTCTGGAGTAACTAGTTATGTCGTAAAATTAATAACAAGTGATGCTTTAAAAACAAGAGTATCAGACTTGATAATTTCAAATGATCATGTTATAAGCAAAACTATATCACAAACAAGTAATACTACTCTAACTATTGCTCCAACTTCTTCTGATACTAGTTTTTACAAAACACTACCAACTGATACTAGAATAGCCTCTGCAGCGACTACATCTACAACAAGTAAAGTAGTTTCTTTTGATATAGAAAATACTGAATCAGACGCAAAAGGTTTTGGTTTACGACAAGCAAAAACTAATTTTGATGAAAAGTTAGATGTATTTTTTGAAACAACTGAAACAGTTGACGGTGCGGTTTCCCCATCTGATGCTAATGGAGGGCTTAAAGTTAAAGTTGACGACTTAACTGATCTAGGTGTTAACATGACAATAGTAGGTGTTAGCAGCGGTAGTTTAAGTGGTACTCCAATTATAACGGCTATAGACACAGCTAGTAAAACATTAACAATTAGTAGTGCACAAACTTTTAGCGACGACATTACTTTAACAATAAGAGCTATAGGCCAAAAAGTAATAAATACAACTCAAGGTATGTCTGTAAAGTTTTCTAAATTTGTTATTACACCAGAAAAATTAACAAAAACAGTTAGAACTGATTCTAGTAGTGCAACAATAAATTTAAATGGTACATATGGTATATCTGGAGGTAATCACGTTACTATATCTGGTGCAAACGTTAATAATGCTACAACTAATACGGTGGATAGCGTATCTGCTAGCTCTACAGCTGGTAGTATAGTTATGACTTTAGATCAAACTGGCGTTACAACAGGATCACAATTAAGTTTTGCTGGTAGTCACCAAAAAATAAATTTTAAATTTATTTATGAGGTTGCTCAACAACCATCAACAACTAAAATTATTAATATAGATTTAGATAACTTAATAACAGTTGGTACGGTTTCTTAAAAATAAATAAATGATAATAACATTAAACTCTGAAATAAAAAACGATTCTTTACAAGTAGGTGATTATGTATATACAGTTCAAACCACTGGTGTATTTGAAGGAGGAGGTGCTGAACCTGTTTTTTCTTATGGTAATACCCCTTTATTAGTAGGCACTGTTTTAGCTATAAACAAAAGTAGCATAGAAGTAGACACAAGCAACTCAAGTGTAGCACCAACTCAAGGTGATTTTTTAATGTTTCAAAAAAATAAAACAGCAAACAATGCCAGCGTGTTAGGTTACTATGCTGAGTTTAAATTAAAAAATAATTCTACAGATTATGCAGAGCTTTTTGCTATAAGCTCAGATGTGGCGCCTAGTAGTAAATAAAGCACAAAAAGTGTGACTATACTATAATAAAATTAAATTAAATGAAAGAAGAATTAGTGTTTAGACGTCTTACAGAAGAAGACTATGAAGTTATTTGTAGTTGGTGGAAGTGGTGGAGGTGGCCTATAATACCAAAAGAGTCTTTACCTGATAATGGTAAAAGTGGTTTTATGGTTGAAAAAAATAATATACCTATAGTTAGTTGCTTTTTATTTATAACAAATTCAAAGTGGGCTAAACTAGAGTGGGTTGTATCAAACCCAAAATACAAAGAAAAAGATAGAAAACAAGCAATAGAAACATTAATAAACAGTGTAGAAGATGTTTGTAGAGGTATGGGCGTAAAACATATATTTAGCGTTGGTAGAAACCAACATTTATTAAATACACACAAAAAACTAGGATGGTTTATAGATGAAAAACCATCACATGAAATAATTAAAAACTTATAATATGGCAGGAGTAAGTACAATGTTAGCAGCAGGTGGTATGCTTATGGCAAATAGAAACGCAAGTAAAGCGCGTGGTATGGCTAGTAGAGCACAAGCAGAAGCATTAGCCTTTCAAAAAGAACAATCGGCTCTTTTAGAACAACAAAAAGCAGAATATAAAAACCTTCAATTTAAAGATCCTTACGCTGGAACAACAAATCCATTTGCTGGTATGCAAACAAGTTATGAAAACTTAGCTGAAGATGTAGTAAATCCTTTTGCTGGCATGGAAAACCGTATGGAAGACTTAACTGTAGATACACGTGCAGCTGAGTTTCAAGCGCAGCAAGGAGCACAGCAAAGAGCAAATATACTACAAGGTTTAAGAGGTGCTGCTGGTGCTAGTGGAGTTGCTGGTTTAGCACAGGCGTTATCTCAACAAGGACAATTACAAGCACAACAAATAGCTGCTACTATAGGCCAGCAAGAAAGACAAAATAGATTGTTAGCTGCACAAGAAGGTGCTAGAATAGATCAATTAACAAGACAAGGAGAAGCTCAAAGACAAGCTCAAGTTTTAGCTGGTGCTTCACAAGCTAGACAATTAGGTATGCAAAGAGAACAAGTAGTTGCTCAAGGTGCTTTCCAAGCTGATCAGATTAGAAGAGCTGGTCAAGCAGCGTTGCAAGAAGCTGAAATGAGTAGGCAGTCAACTTTATTAGGTATGCAGTTTCAAATGTCTGCAGGTGCTAACGAAGCATTACAAGCGGCACAATCTAATGTGATGAATGCTAGCTTAGCAGGTCAACAAATGCAACAAGACGCATTTACTAATCTTATAGGTACATTTAATAAATAAAAAATATGGCAAAAACTGTAAAAAAATCATATGGACAAGCAGATATGGGCTTGGTGGCAGCTGCCGGTGCTTATGCTAAGTCATTAGTTCCAAACGATAATTCAAAATTTTACGCAGCTCAAGTGTTGGCTAATAGAGGTATGCTACAAAACATTAAAGGTGTAATAGATGTAGCTTACGCTGAAAATAAAGCTTTAGACGAGTCTCTTACTAATTTTAGTCAGTCTATAATAGATCAAATGGATACAGAAGGTGGTTTGTTTAATGAACACTTAGCAGAGATGCATCAACAAACTGTTTTAGACTATAGAGAAAGATTAGAAAAAATAGACCCGTTTACAAAAGAAGGCAAGTTGTTGAGACAAAAATTAGAGGTAGAAATAAGAAAATACTCTAGTACAATGTCACAAAACCAAGAATACATGAAGAACATTGTGCTTAACTCTGCTAATGGAGATATTTTATCAGATTTTAATAGTGATGAAAAATTACTTTTTACACAAATTGCTGAAGACGTAAAAAACAATACTAATAAAACAAACGCTACATATAAAGATGGTGATGTTTATTATACGTTGTACGATGTCAATGGTCAGCCAAAGTTAGACGGAAACAATGAACCTATTACAATGAGTATGTCTTCTATACGTAAAGGTTTTTCTGTAAACGACAAAGGCTACGCAGCTGATGTTGTGAAAAATGTTTTAGTTCCTTTTGGTCAGCAAGCTAAAAACCTAGACAGAGCGATGAATCAAGAAGACTTAGATAGAGTTAAAAAATCTCTTAATTCACGTATTGTAAACGATGATCAAGTTAGAATATTAGCAAACAATAATTTTCAACAAGATTATAGTTTTCATGAAATATTAAACTTACAAGGTGACATGTACGAAGAATATGAAGAAGACGGCGTAAAAAAACAAAGATTAGCTATAGATCCTTCTGCGTTAGAAGCTGTTTTAATGTCTATGGAAGAGGCTGGTATTGACATGGATGGTGATGGAAGACCAGATATTCAAAAAAATGAAGACGGTTCATTTACAGTGGACGATCTTGACGGACAAGATTTTAAGAAACATAATTTTGATGTTAATAGTGGAGACAATATTTATTATTTAACGCAAGTATTAAAAAAAATACAAGATCCTGCAAACAAAGCTTTATACAAAGATATTATGGTAAATTATATAGGTAACACTGCTGCAAAAGATTTTTATCAGCAAGGTTTTGAGCAATCAGAAAGCTTTAAAATTGGAAAATACAGCTATGGTCCTGACGGTAATAAAACTACAAATAATTAAATTTAATGAATAATACTGAAAATTATACAGACGCTTTTAATGATTTACATCAATATTTGACGGTTAGAGGTTTAGGTGTAGAAAAAGATGACTTTTTTAAACTAATAAGAGATAATGAAAACGATTTTGTAGAAGCGTTTAAAGATTTTAAAAAAATGTCAGGTTATGAGGGTAAAGGGCAAGCTTTTGCTAAAATGATGGGTTTACCTCTTTATGATGAAGAAACTACAGTTGTCACTACTAAAGAAGAGGTTGAGGTAGAAAAAGAAAGAGAGTTAACTGACAAAGAAAAAAAGAAAGAAAGTAATTACAAATCTCGTTTAACTGGTAATCATTATCAAAAAAAATTTATAAACAAAGCTTGGGATAATGGTGGTGGTATAGACGGTAGTATGAACGGTTGGTTAGAACACTATGAAAAAACATTTGGTTGGTTTAATTTTTATGACGCAACAAGAGAAAGTATTATTGGAAAAGTTACTGGCACAAATCATAAAGGTTGGGCTGCAAATAAAAAAATAGGTATAAAGTTTGATAGAACAAAGTTAGACAGAGGTTTTACAGAGTGGTTAACTAAAAACAAAAAATGGGGTACTTTAAGTGGTATAAACGCAGATGACACTTTTAGGGTAAGGCTTAAAAATGGTGGCTCTGACGCTGCAAGAAACAATCAACTAGGTTATATGAATAAAGTGTTAAAAAACCTTGCTGATTTAGAAAAACAATATAAAGAAGATCCAGATATAAATTACTACAAAGAAATAACTCTTGAAACAAAAGAGAAAAAAGAAATAGTAAAAAGTAAAATACTAAAAGAGTTTAGCAACGCTCATGATGGCGGTGCTTATCACTTTCAACAAGACGAAGAAAATACAGTTAAATTTTTAACAAGTACTTTTGGTAAATATAATTTTGAGTTTGAAGTTAAATCTGATCTTGATGGTAAAGATATAATAATAGCAGAAGCGCCAGATGGTACACGTAAAGAGTTTCAAACACAGTATGATGGTGATGATGGTTTAATTGCTTTTAATGATTTTAAAAATTGGGCTTCAGGTTTTCCTTCCGTTGGAGATGCTATGTTAGAAGCAGAGCAATTAGTAGATGAAGATAAAATAGAAATAGAAGCGATACAAAATGCTGTAAATACATATAATGCAAATGCACGAACACAAACGCAGTATCAAAGTACTGAAACAGGTGATGGTATAGTAGCTGATAACACTAGGGTAGAAATTTTTATTCCTATTGATAATACTTTAAAAGATCTTGTTGCTAGTGATTATCAAAGTATAAGCGAGCTACCTATTGAACTTCAAGAAATGGCTAATGAATATTTGCAAGAACAAAAAGTTCAAGAATATCAGCTTGCTGCAAATGCTTTAGATGACGAAGATAAACAAAAGCAAATGTTACATGCTTTAGAATACGACCTTTACAATATATTTGACCAAAACAATGTTAGTGATTTAAAGTTTATGGAAAAATATAGAAAAGCTTTAAACGTTGATAGAAAAACAAGAAAGTCAGGGCTAGATAAAATACCTATTGTTGATGGTAGGGTGTTAAATCCTAATGATGCAGATGACTATGCTGTTATAATGAAAAAAGGTGGCTTTAAAGGTTTAGCTGGTAAAGAATCTGCAGATGTACTTACAGAATATCTTGAGTCAAAAAGTAAAGATTTAGAAACTGAATACAAAAGAATAAACGCTGCATTTGAAAGATTAGGAGAAGTAAATGAAAACTCAAGTAGATCTGCAATAGAAGAATATAATGATTTAATAGCACAATCTAATAAGCTTTATTCAGATATAAATAGATTTACTAGTAACGTGCCAAAAATAGAAAGCTCTACTATGGCTATAAATGCTTTAGGTTTAAAATATGGTTTTCTTGAAAACTTAAGCAAAAGCCTTGGGGAATCATTGAGCCAAGGTCAAGTTTTAGCAGAAGGTGTTGGTATGTGGGTTGGTTTACGAGATGAAGTTGATGTAGTAAGAGCAGCGACAAATACAAATCAAAAAGTAGTTTCAAATCAATATAAGTACATGGCTCCAGTAAAATGGGAAGACATGTCTTTAGATAATATAGGTGATGCTGTTAGTAGTTTAACCGCTAACAATGCTCCTAGTTTAGTTACTTCGCTTGTATATGGTGCTTCGGTTTATTTTACTGGTGGTGGAAGTGCTGCTGTTGTTGAAGGGACAAAACAAGTAGCGAAAAGGGAAGTGAAAAAGAAAGTTGCAAAGATAGTTTCGAAAGCTACATTGGGTACGTTTTTTACTTTAGAAGCTAGTGGTAAATATAGTGATTTAGCTATAGCAGATATTAACGCTAAAGAAGCAAAAAGTTTTTTAGAAAAAGAAAAAATAAAAATAGAAAAACAAGGTGGTGATTATCATGACAGTAAAGAATACTTAGATATTTTAGATGGTATTGAAAAAGCAGACAAAACTTTAAATACTACAGAGTTTGAAAAAGCATTTGTTTCTTTATCTTTTGGTGCTGTAGCAATGTTTGCGGAAAGACTAGGTACAGTGAAGATTATAGATGAGCTTTATGGTGTTTCCAAAGTAGTAGGTAAAACAGGTTTTAAAAAGCTTTTAGCTAAAAGTCCTATGTATGCTAAAATGGCAGCTATAGAGTGGGGTGAAGAAGCTCTTACTCAAGTTGCTCATAATCTTATAGATGTAGCTGTTTTAAAAGAAGATAAAAGTTTAATAGATGGTATTGATGCTGATTTTAATGTAAACGTTTTGTTTTCTTCTATGGCTATACAATCACCTTCTATTGCTACCAATGTTTTTGCTGCTGTTAAAAGTGAATTTAGTACTTTTCAAGAAAGACAAAGCAATAGAAAAGATCTAATGAGTTTACTAGATATACAACAACAAATAAAACAGCTTGATAAAACCCCTGGTAGAGAGTCATTTTTTAAGAAGCAAAACTTAAGAGATGAAATGAACAAGATAATGAAAAAAGCAGCTTTTGAAGATGCATTTACATACGCTGATATGGCTAGCATGACTCAAGAAGAAATTACTGAAGTTTTTGAGCTTAATAAAAAAGCTAGAAAAATAAAACAACAAGCTCAAGATGCTGGTTTAATTGAAGGTATAGGTCAGAAAAAGACTACTGAAAATAGAAAACAAAAAATAAAAGATCAACTTAATTTAATAGATGCTAAAATAGCTGAATTAAGAAAAAAACCAAAAGACAGGCAAAAAGTAACAATGGAAGAAATTGCAGGTAAAGAAAATGCTACTGTTGAAAATTTGTTTTATTTTGGTAAATACAAGCAGGCTTTGAATATGTCTAGTGCTGTTGAAGGTAGACAAACAAATGAGTATAAAACTAAACAAGAGGCAAATACTAGATTAGATGAAATATATGGTGTTAAAGATGGTAAAATAGATAAAAACGGAAAAGCTGTAAAAAATTACAAAAAGCAAAAAAATTCTAAAACTGGTAAAAATTACACACAAGCAGAGGCAGAGTCACTAGCTCAAGAAGATTATAATGCAAGTGTAAACGGTGTAAACAGAGGTGTTAATGGTATTAACACTTTTGCTGAAAACATAATGATAGAAGAAAATGTTATAAACAATATAGTTAATACAAAAGACAACAAAGGTAAGTCTTTTATGGCATACTCACCGCTTCACGAGGTACAACATAGTTATGATACTTTCACTGGTTTGTTTAATGTTAAAGACGGAAATGTTGTTGGTTACAATAAAGCAGCGTTTGATGGCGTGCTTAAGCATGTTCAAAAATTAAAGAATGAAGGTAAGATATCAAGAAAAGACTATACTCTTTATAACAAAAGATTAAACCAATATAGAAATGGCGTTAAAAAAACAGGCGCTGTAAATGTAAAAGAAGTTACTACTATATTAGGAGAGTTGATAGATGCTGGCATTATTGGTAAAGATTCTTCTAGTATAATGTCTAACATTAAATCAATGTTAAACAATGCCTATAGAAGCGTACCTATTCTTGGTAAACACTCTTGGTTGTTTAAGCTAAAAACCGCTGAAGATGTTATAGCATATGTAAAAAACTTTCAAAACAAAGTTCAAGATAGAGGAAGTATAGTTTTACCTCCTGAAGAAGAAGCACAAGGCACTTTAATGTCTGAAGGTACACTTATAACAGCTATAAATGATCTTATACCTGGTGATATAAAAACAAGAGAACAATATGTTGAATTTACTCAAGATCGTAGAAAATTTCCAGCTGTATTTAATGCTACATTAGATAATGGTGTTATAAGTAATTATGTAAAACTTAAAACAAAAAGCAGAGAAGAGTTTGAAGAAGCTATAGACTCTGTTAGGATGAGATTAACTAATTTTAATCCTGAAGCTAAAAGAAAAACAGATAGCACACAAAAAATTACTTTTGCTGAATTTATATTTGCAAACACTAATTTTGCTAAACTAGATGCTGCAAAAGCTTTAGCTACAAAAGCTGCTAAAGAAGAACAGAGTATTGATACTAAAGAAGCTAGAGAAGTTGCAGATGTAGATGACACTACTACAGAATTAGATAATGAATTAGCTGATGATAGAGTTAAAAAAATAAATGTTTTACAAATAGGTAAAACAGCTGGTAAAAGCCAAGATATAATAGATGGTGTTAAAGTAAAAGATGGAGATACTTTTAAAGAAGTTATAGATAACAACGAAGCTATTGTAGCTAATTTAATATTTGGAGTACCAGGGCAAAAAGTTTCTGATCCTAAAAAGAACTTAACTTATTCAAACAAAATACTAGATCCAACAACAGGTAGAGAAGTTTCTAAAGGACAAAAAGGTATACCATCTCCATCTGAAGCAAAAAGTATACAAGATTTTTTTGCTGATATTAAAACAGCAGATGGCTTTATAAGAATATTGCCAAAAACAAATGTAACAGAACAAGACGCTGATATAAATAAACTTGGTGAAAATATAGAAGTTTCAAGAGAAACTTTAGGTAGAGGTATAGGTTTACCAAATAGAATTTTAGAGTATTTTTATGACAAAAAGTTTAAGCCAGATGGTAAAAGAGCAAGGTCAAAAGGTAAAACATCACAAGTTGCTTTATGGCAGCTTAAAGATCAGTTTATAAATCCTAGTAACGAAACTACTGTTAAGTTTCAAAGAGACTTAGGTATAACAGAAGGACAGCAAGTAAACGAATTACCAGCTGGTGATAAAAGATCTGTTATAGGTCAGTTATTAAAAGGTTCTGCTAAAACATTTAGCCAGCAAGTGTCACTATCTGCAGCACAAAGAAAATTAGAAGTTAAAACAAAGCAAGCTAAAGATGCAAAAAAAGAAGCTGAGGTTGAAAGATTAAAACAACAAACCGCTAATATAACTGCCGCACAAAGTAAAGTTGCTTTTAGTGAAGGTCTTGTAGATAATGTAAATTCAGATATTATTAATCTTATAAACAATATTACAAACTCTAACGTAGATTACTACAAGCTTAATAATAGAACAGGAGTAGATAATTATATAAATGATGTTGTAGATAAATTTGTACCTATATTTAAAGATACGCCTGGCTTAGTAGGTATGTCAATGCTTACTTCTAAAAATGTT
>Ga0098042_1000298_pt1 | contig 19524 bp, 25 predicted proteins | sample 9_EtaG_FD_75066 | JGI IMG/M metagenome (GOLD analysis project Ga0098042, IMG submission 75066) | Marine viral communities from the Subarctic Pacific Ocean - 9_ETSP_OMZ_AT15188 metaG | ecosystem: Environmental > Aquatic > Marine > Oceanic | place: Pacific Ocean | collected 2015-01-10
AAAAATAGTTTAGATAAACATTTAGACCACGACCATAATACTGGATTTATACGTGGAATATTATGCCGTAGTTGTAATATGAGAGATGTTTATAAATCTTAATTTAAGACCTGGACTCCAGATGGTGTAAAAACTAAAGTTGATTTATTACGAGCGAATACATATACAGCATTTGGATTGTCAGTATTAAGTCCAGTCTCCATAGTTAAACCGAAATTAGAATTTTGAAAATTTACACCTTGACCTGAAATCATATCATATGCTACACCTACACCGAAAATACTACCTACACTTGCTACAAAATGAGATACAGCAGGTATATCATCAGTAGTAGTATTCTGTGTCATTTGTAGATGGTCATTAGAGTAATAAGGTTTAATAGTATTTACAAAATTTTTAATAATTTGTGGGTCAGCATATTTAACCGAACTATCATCTTTAACCTCAGTATCAACATTATATTCAAGAGGATAACGAACACCGCCTTTTGTAAATACAAGTTGTTTAATAGGTGCTACTGTATCACCAGTATTTAGTAATGGTAAAGTATTAAGTCCATCTCTCGCATAATTATTAATAAAAGAAGAAGGCACAAAATTTGCGAAAATAGACAATACATTAGATAAGCCCAGCTGAAAGTTTAGTATAGCATTAGTAGAATTTACACTACTAAAATATGAATGAATACTATTATATTCAAGAGTATCACCTACATTAGTATTTGGTGCTACTACTTGTGCCTCAGCTATTAATTTAAGGTCCGTTAGTTCATAAAAACTATCAGTAATACCTGTTGAACTTTCATCATCACCGAATATAACTTGATTATCTGGTGCGAGTTGAATTTCAATCATTAATCCACCGACACCATTCTGGCGAGATAGTGGGATAGGGTTTCTGCCTGATAGTAATCCACAAGGTAAATTAACACAGAACTGACTTCCAGCATAATTTAATACATTAGATTGATTAGTAGATGAACCATTAGTATTGTTTACAACTTCTAATCTTTGAAGCATAATATTAGCACCTTGAAGAGCAGTCATATTTAAACTCGTTAATGCTTCTTGTTCGCTTGATACAAGAGGCATATATGTAGCCATAAATCTATTATAATGATTTACTCTTTCAATTACAGATTTATGAACTTGACTTGAAATAGTTAGTGTATCTATAATACTATAAATTCCTATTTTAGGGTCTATACACATTAAATTTCCATCTGCTTCTGTTTGAATAGTATTTGAACTATCACGGAGAAACTGAATATTACCACAAAATCTAACCGAAGAACCCATTAAATGTAAATCATTCTCACCTATAATAAATTGAATAACTGGATTACCATTACGATATGATACTTTTCCAGTTGATACAACATTACTCGGTTGAATATCCATATACACATTTTGACCTAAGTTAGACATTTATAAAATATATATAGAAAAAAAATAAAAAAGTTAAATTTTAAATTATTGTAATTTTTTATCTATTGATGATTTCTCATAACTTGCTCTTGCTTCCCATATTACATCTGTATTAGCATCTTGTTTAGTCATTTTTCTTCTTAAAAAAAATTTATTATCTTTTTTTTTATATAAATTCCATCCATCTTTTTCTGCTTCTTTTACTTCTTTTTTAGTCATATCTTCTATTTCAACATAATATGTTTTCCTTTCTATTTTTGGTGGTGATGATTTTTTAACAGTAGTCGTCGTTTTATCTGTTTCTTTTAATTTACTCCATTCCTCTTGAATTTGTTTATAATTACCGATACTTTTTTCTTTTAATAATGATTTTACTTTTTGTTCTACTAATTTATTTTTTTCTGCTATATTCATTTTACTATATCCTTTTATAGAAAATTCTTTATTCCATTTTCTAATAAAAGCATTTGTATCTTTATGAGACGGCATTTATATATATAATTATTTTAATTTTTTATCTATTGATGATTTCTCATAACTTGCTCTTGCTTCCCATATTAAATCTTTTTTAGCTTCTGCTGATGTCATAGTCTTTCTATAAAATAAACGGTTACCTTGTTTTTTATATAATTCCCATCCTGTTTTTTTAGCATCTTGAAATACTTCATCATCAAGGTCTGTTTCAATACGATATGTTCTTTTACTATCTTTTCCCATAGTATCTCTTTTAGGGACTGGTGCTGAACCACCGATAGTGCCTTTTTTAAGTTGTTCTTTTTTTAATGCTTTTGATAATTTTTCTTTTTCATCTGGTGAAGGTTCTGTTTTAAGTTTTAGCCTTTTCCATTCAGTAGCGACAGGTCCTTTCATTTTATCAATAATTTTATCAATAGCAGAATTTAGTTCTCCACTTGACATAGTAGAAGGTGATTTTAATCCAGCATCTTTTAATAATTGTTTATGTTTTCTAACAAATTCAAGACTTACTGTTTTAGTAGGCATTTTATATATATTATTTTATTTTTTTTTCTTTTTATTTAAAATTGCTTTTTGTAAAGCAGGTGGTAATGTTTTTTGTTTAGCAGTCAAACCCTTAGATTTAGGTTTAGATTTTTTCATATTAGATTTTTTTCCGTAAGCCATTTATAAATTTATAAATATTTTAATTTCCTATTTCTTTTTTTACTTTATTATGTGCTTTAGTAAAACTCATACCTTCTTTCATTAATTTACGCATCGCTCTCATATGTTTAGGTGTATGGTGTTTAGAATGTTCTTTTAATTTTAATTTTTGTTTGTCAGTTAACTCCATATATAAATTTAATTATTTTTTTTTTGATTTATGTTTTTCCCATAAGTCTCGGTCCGCAGTTCTTCGTGTTGTTCCACCGACAGCGAACGAATACACACGAGCCTGAGCCCACTGCTGTGCTGACATTTTAGGACCTCCTCCACCTTTAACACCTCTTACATTTCTTACACTACCTGGATTATTTTTATGAGCTGCTAAGCCACGGTCATATACTTTATCTAAAATACTCATAGATATACCAGTTAATTTTGATATATCTTTTTTTGAATTTGCTTTATTTGATGGTTGATTATATCTTTCATTAAATTTTTGTTTATTTGTTTTTACCATATATGTAATACTTTATAAATTAAATCGTTTTTTGTATTTTTTAATATTTTCGGCACGACTGGTGCTGTCTCCCCACAAGATGTAGTATGACAAATATCCTGCTCTTGTAGGGTCTTTTGTTTGTAAGTCTTTTTTATGGCGTTGTCTATATCTGGTTCGTTGTGCTTTGTCTTTTGTGATAGTGTAGTCGTCCATCCCTGCTGAGCCAAAATGTGTAGTGCTTGTCCGTCCGCCATCCTTTGTAAATACAGCCATTAATTTTTTTCCTGGTTTTGTTGATTTTTTAACTACCATTTTCATTATGATTTATATTATAATTATATAATTTAAAAAAGAAATATATTTAAAAAAACAAAATTAGACTTCAACCGTAATATTATCACCAGAAATAGTCATACGGCGAATATGAAATACAAAGTTATTCCAGAGTTTATTAACAGTAGGAGCAGTTCCCGTGTATTCAACTTGAAGGCTAAATTGTCTATTCCGTGCGTCATATACTCCGTTCTGGACCGCGACCGCTCTGCCGATAACAAAATTACTATTAAACTCAAGCATAGATTGACCTGAAATTCCAGCAGATGTGAGACTTTTCTCTAGTTCAATTAGATGCTGTTGTGATACAGAAGTTTTCGCAGAAGTTTTAGAGCAATCCACTTTTCGTGATGGTTGTAATCTTCCATCATAAGTAAATTGATATGTTTGAATATTATCACTTACGCCTACAAGTCCACTTCTATCACTAAATTCATCAGTTACTATTTCATATGTTCCAGACGCTTGAACTCTCTGTTTAAAAGTATATGCTGTGCTGTCTGTGGGGATACAAATTACTGACTTCATACGACGATTTTCAATAGGTAATTGAATATTCGCTACAATATCGCCAGCAAGTTGAGAATATCTATAATTTGTCATAGACAAGAAATCATAATTAATAGTTCCACCTTCACGCATTCTACGCATCATATCTCCTTCATACTGAGGTCCCATTTCTAATTTTTGAACAACTAAATCTACATCACTTACAGTATATGAAGCAGAGAATGTGGTTTGTCTTTCAACAGAGCGAGAATATAATAGATGAAAAGCATTAAGGTTAGTTCCAATTTCACTATCAGGAGTAAAAGAATTAGTTGTTAATTTAAGTAAATTAAATCCAGTTACAAATTCTATTTTACTAATAACAACTTCAGGCGTAGTTCCTACAAAAGCCCCAGTAGATGAATTAACAAATCCAACACTTTCACCAACCGAGAAAGGTAGAGAAGATGGTTCAACATATCCATTATCACTTGATACAAAGAATGAAGTATAATCTGTTCCATTCTCCATACGTCCACTTGTATTTGTAAGACTACCATTATGACTGTGAAAAAATGGATTTAATAATTTCTTTCTTTTTAACATAGCACCTTCATACATTCTAATAACTCTTTCAGCATCTTCAAGTAAAATTTGAATACGAAGACCATTCGTAAGCATAGCAGGGAATACTTTATCATTCTGGAAAATACCAGTATTAAGAGGAAGACAAACTTTAACATCAGCATATGAAGCATTTTTAAGTTGACTTTCACGAGTTTCGCTTTCAGCGTCTGGGTGTGTATATCCCATTTTATGACTGTTCTGCCAGGATTGAATAGTCCCAAGTTGTCCGTGTGGTGGAACACGTCCACCAGCACCCTCAGTTAATGCTCTTTTATTACGAAGAGTATCGCTATTATGATAATCATATTTTAACATAGTAGCTAAATTATATCCTACTATCTCCTCTAGAAGTGCGTTATTATTACCGTCGTGAATGCGTATATCCCTGATTAATGCCTGACCCCCTATATGACTATCAAGCATTAACTTTAAAACTTGACCAGATGTATCATTAGGCATATGAAGTTTTACATTAAATTGAAGATATGAATTTTGAGGTTGAAAGAACTTTACCTGAGCTGGGTCAATTTTAAGTTCTATTAATTGACCTGGACCATAATTTAGTCCATTAGTGCTGGGGATAGCAATGCTTTCTTGTTCAATTCCAATTTTATTATCCGCAACGAAAAATCCTGACATTATTTATAATATAACTTTATATTTTAATTTTCATTATTTTTTTTTTCAAAATTTAATTTATTAATATTTTTCATTTCTTCAAATAAACTGTCTTTTGAAAACATAATTTTTAAACCTCTTTTATTAGCTTCTTTGTAAAATGAACGATGCTCACAATCAATAAATACTTCATTATTTAATAAGCAACAAGGTCTATATCTAATATCTTTAAATTTAGATAATTTATGTATACAAAATGCGTTAAATAAACTATCAACTGGTCTTAAATCATCATCCATTAAATTTACTACACCATCTATATAATCTTTTATTTCTTTTTGTTTTTCCCAAGATTTATCTATATCCTCCAAAGGCAACCAACTACTTTCTTGATAATCATCAATTGATACAGACCAAGTATCATAAAAACCTTTATTATAAAATGTTAAACTATCCCACAAATTTAAATTATGAACGTTAGATAAATATTTATTTAATACTTGTGGATAAATTTTAAAATTAAACACATCATCTAAATCAGCCATAATAAAATAATTATATTTACATAATTCTTGATTATCATAAATATAATTTAATATTTTATTTCGTGCTTGTGCTATATTATATGCTCTACCTATATGACTTTGAATTCTGGGTTTATTATTCATTAATATTTCTAAATCCCAACCTTCTTTTTTTAAATCACATAATTCTAATAATGATTTATCACCAGAATTATCATAACAAACAATAATTTTGATATGAGAAAATAAAGGTTTTAATAATTCAAGATTATCAAAAGATTTTTTTAAAAAACCTTCATTTTTAAAAATTGTTGAACAAACTATACAACTCATATATATTATAAGATAAATTTAATTGTATCCACTCAACGCAACTCCGCCAGATTGTAAAGCAGAAATAGGTGCTTGTGCTTGTGGTAGAGGTTTAGGTGCTTGTAATTGAGTAGGAGCAGGTGTTTGTCTTTTTTGTTTTTCTTTACCACCTATATAATCCGCAATAGCAGATACACCGCCAGCAACGGCACCAGCAATATTTAAACCAATACCTAATTCAGCACCAATACCAGTAGCATCCAGCATAGCCCCAGCACTTTCTAAACTACCAGCAAGACTACCAGCAGACGCGATACCTGATGTAATTCCAGCAATATTTCCTACTTTTTCAGCAGTATTCATTTTACTAAATCCACCATCAGTATCATCTAAAATATCACTTACACCTGATACTACATTTAAACCTTCTGCTGTTTTACCAAGACTATCAAGAGCACCTAATACATTTTTAGAAGAACTAACTGTTTTACCTACACCTTGAACTAATCCAGATACTGCTTCACCAGCTGACCCAGCATTCCTTACTGCTTGTGTTGTATCTAATACAGCTTGTGAAGTATCAGCAAGAGCACTACCCACAGCACCTGCTCTATCACCTAATGTTCCAACCGCACCCCTTACTCCATCAAGTGCTCCATTTACCGCTCTATCACCAGTTATAAGAGCACCTCTACCAGCACCACCAACAATTCTATTTCCAAGACTATCACCAAAATCTAAAATAGCATTTACATCGGCATCACTTTCTCCACCAGGCAAAATGGGGTCTCTGGGTTCTTCTAATTCAGGTGCCCCTGCTTCTTCTGGTGCCGATGGTTCCTCAGGTTCTTCACCTCCACCAGGTCTTAATTCAGGGTCTCTATTTTCAGCTATTTGTCCACGCATAGCACCAGTTCCCTCACCAGTAGGGTCAATACCACCACCTTCATTTATAAAATTCGCCCTTCTATATGACTTAACAGCATTATTTACATTAGCTATTTCTTTACGAACTGCTCCACCCATTTTATAAACATTACGAGCATCAGCAAGAAATTCACCAGCACCTTCCTCGCCTTTTTGTTCTTCTTTCGCACTTTCTGCCTTTTCTGCCGTGCTTTCTATACCTGCTGATATTTTAGCATTTTGTTGATTACGAAATCTATAATCATCTAATGTCTGTTTATTACTATCAGCAATAGCTTGTTGTAATCTACTATTTCTATTCATTATATCATTATTATACATAACACCTCGTTCATAACCTAAAACAGCTGACATTATATTATACACAAATATTTTTTGTTTATATAATTATTTTTTAAAATATTAAAAATTTCTAACCTTTGTTTTTTATCAATACCTGTTAAATGTGCTGAAAAATCACCTTCTTTCCATTCATAATTTAAACCATCATTTCTATGAAATGATTGAAATGTTCTATATGGTAATATATGTATTTTAGTATTATCTACTTCATTATGATATTTAATTAATATATCTTGTTCCCAGTTAGGTTCATAATTACTTATATCATCACAATAATTATACCAGTCATCAATAAATTTAATTGTATTTTCATTATTTTTAAAAATCATAAATCCAGAATTTATATTATCTTTTTTAATTTCAGTAAAATCAGTTAAAGATGGGTCTGCTTGAAGTGTAACGCATTTATTAGATACTATAAATTTACTGATTTCTGTGTCCATATCTGTAATTACTATATCATCATCAATCCATACTACATAATCATATTTAGGTAATATTTCTTTTATTAATAATAATTTAGACCAAGCTGGGTGTCTATTAATATCAATAATTCTATTTCTAAATATATAATTGTAATTATGTATATTACAATAATTTTGTAATATAGGTTGAGTTAATTCATATAACCACGGTCTATTACTTAAACTACATATACAAATATCCATTAATATATAGTAATATATAGTAATATATAGAAAAATATATAAATTTAATATTATTTTAGTTTCTAACTTTCTTATCAATATTGATAAGGTTTTTAGCGTTTTAAAATTCAAAAAAAAAGTAAATGAAAAAATAAAAATGTATAAACAGAATTTAAAATTTAACTAATAAAGGTTAAAAATCTTATCTAAATTGATAAGGTTATAATATATTATCCAAAACAACTATCAAAAAATCCTTCTTCGTGTGGCTTTAATGGGCGACCCTGTGCCCTTTTAATTGTAGCATTTATTTTAGCGTGCTTTTCCTCCTCCTCCTTCTTTTTCTTTTTTTGTTCTTTACGGATTAATCTATCATTATCATATTTACTTATAGCTCCACCTACTATTTTTTCAATATCTTCAAGAGATACACTACTCTTTTGAACTATAACTGGTTCCCTGTCTACCTGCTTTTTTATTTTCTCAACTTTCTTTTCTACATATTCATTTGTTTTCTCTTGAATTTTCTGTTGCGCCATCTGTGCCTGTGCTTCTTCTGCTTCTTTTTTTGCTTTTAATTTAGCCTCTTTCTTTGCTGTTCTTGTAGCATTTGCTTTTGCCCTTGCCTTAGCCAGTTGTTCTAATTTTTTCTCATCCATTACTCTTTTCTTTTTTACTACTGGTTTAACAGATGGTGCGTCTTGAAATATAACCTTATTATCTATTTTAGGTCTCTTTTCCACTTTAACTGGTTCCTCCATTTCTTCACTTAACTCTTCATCACTAAATACTTCATCATCCACAGGTTTCACATTATTTTCTAAATTTTCAGTATTTTCAATAGGTTCGGGGTCTATAATTACTGGTAATACATCTGTCATTTCTATAATTACTGTAATATTTTATTTTTATATAAATTTTTTTATTTTATATTTATAAATATATAATGGAGGCTCCTAAAATTTTAAAAGTAAAAGACCCAGAGTTTTTAAATAAAAATAAAAAACCTTTACATCCGCATCTCCCACAACCCCACGCACTTGTTCTACACGTATCTCCCGTGAAGACAGGAAAGAGCACGATAATCTCAAATCTTTTACTAAGCGACCAGTTCTATGGACAAGATTATTTTGATAGAGTTAAAATTATAAGTAACACTATTGCTAATGATAATACATCTCGTTTTTTACAAGAAGCATTTGATACAGAAGACCATTATGAAGATAGAATGATTGATGATTTAATAAAATCACAATCTAATTTTGAAAAAGAAGAACAACCCAGCATAGCACTCATCGCCGATGACCTCCTCGGGAGCGTGAAGCGTGAAGCACGCATTAACCATTTTGCTTCGCGCTTCAGGCATTACAACGTTCAGTTAATGTATATATCAAGTCAAAATTTCCGTAAAGTAAATAATGTTATTAGACAAAATGCTACGAATGTAATTGTGGGTTCTCCATTTCCTAATCAAAAAGAGTTAGAAAAAATAGCTGAAGAGTATGGTGATATGTTCGGTGGTGCTGATAATTTATTAAAAATTTATAAATTAGCTACACCTAAAAGATATGATTTTTTACATTTAGACTTACAAGAAAATCCACCTATTGCTTATCATAATTTTGAAAAAAAAATAGCAGTAGGTAGTAATATAGTTAATGATAATCGTAGTTTAGATTTAAAAAACGAAGACCCAGTAGAAGAAGAAATAATAGAAGAAGATGATTAACATAAAGTATTAATTAGAGCTACAAGTAAATATAATTGTTCTTTATATGAACTACATTTCTCTACATCACCACATTCTACATATTGTAGATATGCTTTTTTAAGTCGTGATTTTTTTACATAACCTTTATCAGTATTATATCCAGGTGATTGATGGTATGCTAATTGATAAGCACGATTAAATTTAATAATATCATCATTCTCTGGATTTAGTTTACCCATTTCAATTTCAATATATTTACTCGCGAAATCTTTAAATAAATTAGGGAACTCATTTTCAATAAATTCACTTTTCTTTTTAATTTTTATAACTCTTGAATTGAATATATTTACAAGACACATAGTTTTAAATTGTTCAATATTATCAGGGTTAGAAATATATTCTTTGAATTGTTTATCATCAAAATTATAAAATTTCCAATTTACTTTTACAAATAATTCATCATCACCTCTTGTTTTAATAAAATGTTTAGTATTAAAATTTTTTTGTTGTAATGGATGTAAACAATTTTTATATAGTTGTAATTTATCTTTGTTCCAACATCTTTCTTCATAATGGTCAATAATTTTTTTTGTATCAAAATATGCTTCCATATTAATATAATATATATATATTCTATTCTTTAAATATATTATCAATATTGATAAGGTTTTTAGACTTTAACAATTCAAAATCAAATTTATTTTATATATTTTTTTTTACACAAACAAATATTTTTTCAATATAAAACATTAAAAATATTATCTAAATTGATAACCTTTTAACTGCTCCATCATATATATCTTTATCCATCTCTATACCTATAAATTTTCTATTCATATTTTTACATGCTACACCAGTAGAACCTGAACCCATAGTAGGGTCTAATACTGTATCACCCTCCTTAGAATAATATTTTAAAATCCATTCAATTAAAGCTACTGGTTTCTCTGTTGAATGTTTACCTCTTGTTGATTTTATTTCTAATAATGAATTAGGTAATGGTGGGTCAAATACACTTGATTTTCTTTCAGCAGATGTATATCCATTCCCTTGTATTTTACCATATATTTCACTATTTTTATTAGTATTATTATTTTCTTTAACTAATGAAGTAGGTAATGGTGGGTCATATCTTACTTCTTTCCTTTCTTTTTTATTCATCCCTTTATTCTCCTCGTATTTATTTTTATCTTCACAACTTTGCCCGTATATATCTTTAACTAATGAAGTAGGTAATGGTGGGTCATATTTTTGTTGATGGTCTTTTTTATCTTTACTTATTTTTATACGACCTTCTTTTCCACCACCATAAGTATTTTTATTTACATCATATTTACAATTATTACATTCATCTAAATTTAATTCAGGTGGTTCTTCTTTAACTAATGAAGTAGGTAATGGTGGGTCATATTTACCTTCCATAATTTTTTTATTATTTCCTTCTCCTTCATAAATATTTCCATTTTTTTGTTGTGTATCTCTTTCTTTTATAAATTTATGTTTATGAGAAGATAAATCATAGAAAGGTAATTTTTCATAAAATACATATATCATTTCGTGTTTTCTCATAGGCATTTTTTTAGCAGATAAAAATCCACAAGGAGCTGATTTACACCATATTAAATCATATCTAAAAGGACATTTTTTAGGTGCTGATTGTATTAATGAAACACCGAATTTAGTTGTAGTAGTCATAATAACAGGAGCATTAATTATTTTAATTCTCATAATTTCTTTCCAGAATATATCTAAATCAATAGGACAATCCCATTTACAAGATGTTTGTCCATAAGGTAAATCACAAAATATTAAATCAACAGATTTATCAGGTATATTTTTCATTTCTTCTAAACAATCACCATTAATTAACATTTATAAAATATAATATTTAAAAAAATAAATTCAAACTCTCGCCTTTCTAATATCAAAACATATAATAGTTTGACCTACTAAATCAGTATCTTTATTAGTCTCATCAATATTACATAATTCAACTTTAATATTATTTAATCTAATAGGTGTAGTATTACGGAGAGGGATATATAACCTTTCAGGTGGTTGATAATATAGACCACCGACTTCATTACCACTATTATCAAACCGAGGCATATGATATAAAATTTTAGATACACTACCTTTACCACTATTAAATGAATTAATAGGCAAATCAGGTAATCTAACAAATAAAGATTTATTAGAAATCATTTTAGGTGTTGTTTTACTTTCTTTTTCAGCAAGATTTTTTCCAGGCAAAGTAAATGTATTAGTTACTTGAACAGGGACATTTTCAAAACCTAAAATATTTTGAGCTCCAAATCTATCAGTCCAGGCACCATTAAATTTTTGAGCAGATGCTACATCTTCTGCTGGGACGGTCCCAGGTTGTATTTCACCACTATATAAAGAACTGGGTGCCGATATAATAACAATATCTTTTGAGATATAACCACTCGCATTTACTTCTTGTCTTTCAGGGTCATAAGTATCACCATAATCCAAAGCAGGTCTCTCCTCCATAATAGATAAATTACCACCTTTACCAGTCCATAATGCCGTAGAATAATAATCTTGATAAGTAAGTGGACCTGTTAATTCATAACCTAATATAGCAGGTTCTAATGTCTTACCTTTAAATCTGCCACCATATTCAAAAGAAGAACTAACTTTACTTTGAAAATTTAATGTAGGTATATTTAATCCATCATATCCATCAACAACCATAACTCTACTCGCAGATGGATTATCATATATATTTACCTTAGGATATAAATAAAAATTACTTATACCAATAGGCTTAGTAGAATTAGCTTTTGAACCTGTATTATCACATAATGTAGTAATAGAACCATTAGCACTAATTAATTCAATATTAACAGTATCACCTTTTACAATAAATTTAATTTTTTGAAATTGTGTAGTGCCTGAACCAGAAGATGTTAAACTAACATTAGGAACTCCGCCTACTTTGACCTTACTTCTTTTAGGAAATCCAAAAGCATCGGTGCCATCAACAGCACAACAAAATACTTCAAAACTCCCTGATAATGGATTAGGTCTTACAGAATAATCAAAAAATCTTGATACACTACCAATCGCTTCATAACCCTCTGGACTACCAGCAAGGTTTTCACTACCAGGAACTTGTTTTTCATTAAATGTAGCTCTAGTTAATCCAACCTCCCATAACTCACCAGCAGAACCATTTAAAGAACTATTAAATGAGAATACAACAGAACCATTCGCTTGATTAATAGGATATGTAGTGCCTATAACACCTAAATCACCAACTAATGCCTCAGGGTCTGTTTTTTCTAATTTAACTCCGTGTGTCCCACTCGCCGATATAACAGCATTTAAATTTACAGCATCAGTAGCAACCCAATCACCTGCTGTGGCAGGTATATGAGTTTTATGAGTAGAAGCATTTTGTGTAAATGAATATTTAAAACCTGTAAATAAATTACTGCCATTTTTTAATTCAACTTTCGGGAAATCAGCATCAATAGGAACAAAATTAGGGTGTTGACCTAAACCTTGTTGAAGACCTTCTCTAATATTAGAACATAGTGATGTGGGAGAACGAGTTACATTACCACCAGTAATACGAGTAGGAACTGGAAATCCAAGATTATCACTTAATCCACCTTGAACTCCACCAAGTTTATCGCCTAAATAAATACCAAATTTATTATTAGCAGATGATAATTGAATATTACCATTACGAGTAATTTTTAAACTTTCAACTGCTATTTCGCTATTAGGTTCTATTTCAAATGTTTGAGACAACATATTAACATATGATGATGGATTATTAATACCACTTGTATCAGGAACATTTAATCCTGTCGCCTGAGTGTTAGATGTAATCAAATAAGTCATTATATAATAACTAAATAAAAAAATATTTTAAATTAATATAAATGTTAAAAAAAAAGAAAACTTTTGTTAAACCTGTTATTAATGACAATACCCCAAATACACCTTTAAATTTTAATATAAAAAAAAATATAGAAGATAGTAAAAAAATTAAACCACAAAATGTATTTGAAGGTTATAAGAAACCTAAATCAAAATCTAAAAAGTAAGTTATATTATGAAAAATATAATATATACTTTATATTATGAAAATATCATTTTTAATACCATCAACAACAAAAGGAACAAAATTTAAAAAACTTGAAGATACATATTTATTTAGATTTTTAATACCATCATTATTAGGAACAATATCAACAGAACATAAATATACTTTATATTTAGCTCTTGATGATGATGATAAATTATATAGTAAAGTTCAAACTAAAAAAAAAATATTAAATAAAGATATTTATAAAAAATTTAATAAAAATATAAATTTAGATATTAAAGTATTATCAACTAAAAATATAGATAAGGGGAATGTTGTAGGTTACTGGAATATGTTATTTAAAAAAGCATATGAAGATAATAATGATTATTTCGTTCAGTGCGGTGATGATATATTATTTCATAATAAAGGATGGTTAGATTTATGTATATATCATTTAATATTAAATATGGATTTAGGTGTATCAGCACCAGTAGATGTAGGTAATCAATCATTAATGACACAATCAGTTGTATCAAGAAAACATATGGAAATATTCGGTTATTATTATCCACCAGAATTAGTATCGTGGTTTTGTGATAACTGGATTACTGATGTTTATAAACATAGTTTAGGTGTTATGCCGAGATGTAGTTTAGAAAATAAAGGTGGAAAACCTCGGTATACACCACCAGACTGGGAAACAACAAAAAATTTATGTGAAAAATTAGTTGAAAAAGATAAATTAAAATTAATTAATTATATAAATAATATGTGTGTTAAGGATTAGGATTAAATCCATCATTTAATAAAAGTTTAAAATTTATTAATCCAGTTTTATAATGATTTAATTCATTTCTTAATGTATTAATTAACTCACCTTTTTCAGCTATATCAACTTGAAGCATATCAATTGTTTCACTATATAATATATTAGATTTTTCAACTATTTCTTCTTCACTTATAGTAGGTGGTTCAAGTTGTATTTGTAGAGAACAATTATTAGATGATGTTAAATCTAATGGTGTGGGTTCTTTATGAGAAGTATTAATATATTCTTCATAATCTTTAATTTTTTTTTCTGCTTCAAGTAAGGCATATTTAGTATCAAGTAATTTTTTACATACATCTATTTTAGATAATTTATATTCATTCATATTTTTAACATTTTCATTAATGGAACTCATATACTCTATAAATTAAAATTATTCTGGTTTTTTAACTAATTGATTTTTTAAAATAATTTTAGGTTTTTTATTTTCATAATCATCAACAGGTTTATCATTTTGAAGTTTAGGCATAAATTCATTTAAAGTAGTATCATTATTATTAGAACCTAAATCAATTATAAATTTGCCTTTTTTAATTTGTAAACTTGGAATACATTTTTTTTTATAAGTATTTTTTAATTGTAATTTATTGTGAGTATATTTAGACATTTTTAATATTAATAATTCTTGACCTTCACATTCTAAAACAATATTAAATAAATTTATAGCAGTTCTAACACAAAAAATATCACCATATTCTTTAATTTTTAAACAATCAGTATATATATCATCAAGATTATTATAAACAGATTTATTAAAATCATATCCAGATTTACAAAATTGAATAATTTGTTTAGCAGTATCAGTAATTCTTCTTTTATCAGCACCACTAATTTTAGATGGATTTTCACCTAAATATAAAATAAATTCTTCTTTATTTGAAAAAGGATGATTACCATAAAAATTTAATTCATAATTACATTCTTTTAAAAAAATAGATAATGTGTTTAATAATTTTTCTTTTGAATATAAATAAGGTTGTAAAATATCAATATTAGAATTAGTTATTATATCAATAATATTACATTTAGTATGTCCATCGTGAATATATATAGTTTCTAAATTTTCCATATATTTAATAAGTTAAAAAAATAAAAAAATAATAACTTGTATATATTATAATATGGGAGAGACACCATTTACACAAGAACAAATAGATATGATGATAAAAAGTTATGTAGATAAAAAAGAATATAGAAGAGTTTATTATAGAAATAAATATCAAACAGATGAAAATTATAAAATTTATGTAAGAGATTATAATAAAATAAGATATGAAGAAAAATTTATTATAAATAAATTAAAAGAAACAGGTGTTGAAAATGAAGAGAAATTATTATTAAGTAAAGCTAATAAGTTAAAAAAATGGTTTGATAAACAAAATAGACCAGATGATTTTAAAACAAAGTGTCCAGATGATTATATGTTAATCAATTAACCTTATCAATATATATAAGAAATTTATGCTTTAAAAATAAAATTTAGATTTATAACATACAAAAAAAAAAATTCAAAACAAATGTAAAAAAATAATTAAACTCTAAAAACCTTATCAATATAGATAATACTTATCAATTTAGATAATAATAGAATACATCATCTTTTCTATGGTGATAAGTTTTTAATTTTTTTTCTTTTATCATTCCACTAATTTTTAATTCTTTATTTTCTTCAATCCAAGTATTATCAAAACCCATACTCTCGTAAGCTGATTTAATATCATCTTCATAACCTTCACATTTAGCATAAGCAATATACTCTTCTAATCTTTTCTTGTATGTATCAGTTTCTACAAGTATATCATCAACTTCTTTATAAGTATATCCAACAATAGTATTTCCAATAATAGTAGGCATAGTTGTTTGTTTATAAACCCTTGAATTTCAAAATCAAATTTGTTTGTATCCTCAACTTACTCAACCTTATCAATTTTAAGTATATCAGTAATTAATTTTTTAAGTTCATCATTAATTGTAATATCAATTTTATTATCATCTTTTAAAAACATATCTTTCGGTATTGTATTTCCATTATGACATATACAACACATACATTTATCTATATCTAATAAACCCACATTTTTCTCATTAAAATCAGCCATTTTACTACCTTCACCTTGACTACTATTTTTAAATCCACCCATACTTTTATGATGCTTTTTTGTATAAAGCATACAAGCCTCGTGAATTTGTCTCTTACTCGCACATCTAATAGCGTGTGTAGCAAAATTATGATGAGGATATACAAATAACATTTGATTACTACCGACACAAGTATATCCCTTTTTCATTTCAGTAACACCATATCTAATCCATTCAGGTAAATATATATCATCACTATCAAAACAAGCAATAATTTTATGTGAAGCAATTTTAGTTAAATTATTTCTTTTAGTTCCTATTGACCTTTTAAAATTTCTATAATAATAATTTAATTTAATAGGATGTAATAATTTTTTTAATGCTTCTTTTTCAATATCATCTTTTAAAAAAGGTTCAGTCCCATCATCATCTATACAAAATTCTAATTTATCGTGTGGATAATCTTGTGATTTAATATTATTTAATATTAATGGTTTGAATTGATTACGATTGTATATAGGCATACATATACTTACATATGGATAATCCATAATATATATCAACTAATATAAATTTGATTTTAAAACTCGTTTCTATTTAAAAATAAAAAAATAAATAATACTATAATATGGAAGAATATAAATTAAGACTTGAAAGCTATGTTAAAGCTAATGGACAACCACTATCAAAACAATCACAACAACTATATTTTAGAAATGTAGATAATCTAATTAAAAAACACGGTCTAAATTGGAAACTTAAAGATATAGCATCTTATTTAAAAAATTATTCAACACCTCATCAATTAAATATATTAAATGCTATTATAAATTTTCTAACTATTATGAATTATACTAAACAACAAATATTACCATATCAAAATTTTCGTGATGAATTAAGATTAGAATTAGAACAACAACCACAAATAGCTCCTAAAAAACAAGAAAATCTAAGTGAATGGGACGAAGTATTAAAATGGAGAGATATTGTATCAAAACAAAATACATTAACTTTACAAGGTAAAGGTAATATCCCTATTAGTAATCTTCAAACAGAATTATTACTACATATTTATACATCTTATCCACGCAGAAATGAAATAGCAGATTTAAGATATACTACTGACTTATCATCATTAGATGAAAATAATCAAGAATTTGTAAATCATTTAATTCACGATGTAGATAATAAAAAATATTATTTTAAATTCGGTGATTATAAAACTAATAAAACTTATGGTATTCAAATATATCCTATCACACAAGAAAATATTATAAATTTATTAAATATATTTCTTGAAAAAAATAATTATCAAGAAGTAATGTTTATATCTCCTAAATCAAAAGAACCTTTGTCAAGACTAAATTTAACTAAACTATTACAAAGGTCATCAAAAAAACATATAAATAAATCATTATCAACTAATATGATAAGACACGCATACGCATCACAAAATAAAGAGATAAAAAATAAATTAGAACACGACGCAGATTTAATGGCTCATTCTGTTAAAACTCATCTAAATGTTTATACTGTTTAACTAACTAATTCACCTTCTAAATATTTAATATAATTTCCTATATGTAAATCACTATCATCATCATTACATTCATATACTATTCTTTCTTGTAAAGTTTCTATTTTCCATTTTTTAAATTTAGGCGTTTCATAACTTTTTAATATTGTAGTATCTGTTAATTCACCAGTTTCACAATCACGAACATATATTTCTTTTTGTAATTTTTTTATTTTGTTTCTTAATCGTAATTCCAGCGTATGATAATCTTTAACTTCTTGTTTTAGTTCTTCATTTTCTTCTTTTAATTCTTTTTGTGCTGTCTCTATTGTGCTTTCAATTGTATCTTCATAATCAGGGTGTAATTCTATATCATCTAAAAGTTTTTGTTTTTCATCCATAGATTTTATATGGGCGATTGCTATTTTGTCATTTTCTTCTTTTAATTGTTTACATTTAATATATAGCTCAGCTTTATTCATTTTTGATAGTGTAGCGCTCATTTTATATTACTAATATACCTTGAATTTCAAAATCAAATTTATATGTATCCTCAAACTTATATATTTATATAATACTTATCAATATAGATAATATTTTTAACCTTTAAAACAAAATTTAAAATATATTCCATAGAAAAAATAAAATTCAAAACAAATGTAAAAAAATAATTAAACTCAAAAAACCTTATCAATATTGATAATACTTATCTATTTAGTCAAGACACCCTAAATATGACCCAATACAATAACCCTTCGTTCCATATTTTTTATAATCATTTAATGTAAAAGTATTTCTAACTACTATATCATATAATTCTTTTTTACTCATAGATTTTTTATAATATGGTAATCCGCCAACAGTCTCATTAAATTTCTCTAAGATTTGTAATAAATCATTTTTTGTTATTTTTGTTTGAACATATTTATCATCTGCTTTATTTTTAAGAGTTAATCTATGTCTACAATTATTAGACACCCAAGAAGAGGACGCCATACTACCAAACCAATAACGGTCATCAAATATTCTTGATGGAATTACTCTTACATCATATTTAGTATAATGTGTTGTGTGAGGCATCAATTCATACCATTCGTTAAATCTGTCGCAGAGTGGGTAATTTAGTATTCTACATAAACGAGACTGAGTGTATTTGTGTAATACGTCGTCCATATCTTTTTTTACTAAAATTTTTTGTATTTTTTCTAATAAATCGCCACATACATTATATTCATCACCAATATAATTAATTATTTTTGTTTGTGATGGATATTTAAGTCCATAGAAAGGACTATCAGGACTTCCATATAATTTATATTTTAATATATTCTTTCTTTCTGTTTCTTCTTTTAGTAGTCTTTCATAATTACTAATATCGGCATCAAGTTCTTCAAGAGCTTCAAGTTGATGACTGTATGAATTCATACTTGATTGATTTATAATCCCTTGA
>Ga0098042_1000300_pt1 | contig 19495 bp, 17 predicted proteins | sample 9_EtaG_FD_75066 | JGI IMG/M metagenome (GOLD analysis project Ga0098042, IMG submission 75066) | Marine viral communities from the Subarctic Pacific Ocean - 9_ETSP_OMZ_AT15188 metaG | ecosystem: Environmental > Aquatic > Marine > Oceanic | place: Pacific Ocean | collected 2015-01-10
GATAACTTCTGTAAGGCAAGAGCCATCATCGTCAATAGCACTTGGGTCATACTCTACAAAAAGTGGATCAGTACAACCCGATGCAACTTGGCATTCTGTTATCTCAACTACCACATCAATACCATAGCCAAAGTCTGGCTCTTCCAAAATCCACAAAGGCTCCCCACAGGCAGCAATTACAACGTTGCCGTCAATACCACCCCACTGAGCGCCATTCAAGCCATCACCAAAGGCATCATCTAACAATAGTGTGACTTCTGTATTGACTGCAGCACAAACATTCTCATGCAGAGGTACACCCGGGTCATCGTTAATGTACTCACCAGGGCCAACCTGATATAGAGTATCTCCCTCGTTCAGCAGAATCCAGCTGGTTTCACCTGGGTAGTTGTCAAGAACAACCGTAACTGTGACCTGCACCTCGTCATCTGCACAGTTAGCATCATCAAAAAGAATGCACCCTACATCAAACGTCGCCCATGGGTTGTAGTTAAGCGCAAGCGGGTCTGTGCATCCCGGTACCCCGCCACAAGGAAGACATGACTCCCAACAAAATGGTGGCAGCTCTACCGGGCCATCGACTACAACAGAGCGATTGACAAAGCCATTAGGGTCAATCAAAAAACAGGGAAGATCCAAGACGCCTACCGGCAACTCTTGAACCTCCCAGTTATCAGCAGAGAACTTCCATAGGTGGACGCCCTCTGGCATAGGTACCGTGATTTCCCAAACTCCATCTGCATCGTCATCAGACATTGCCCAGCAGTTACCACACCAGCCATTAACCTGGCTGTTTACCTCTGGAATGTCTATTGACTCTGGGTGTGGCCCATTTAGGTCAAGGCGGAAAGTGACCGGGTATACACAAGTCTGTTCAATTACCACATTGGGCACATAGTTGACAGCTTCGGGATCTGCACACCCCGCCGGTGGTGGAGGACATGGCAGAAGATTAATAGGTATAGTAAGCGATGACCCTTGAAAGTCATACACTGCAGTATCTACCCCACACATGTTGTACAGTGAGAAGTAGCCCTCACCAAACCCACAACAGATACCATCACCAAAGCTGTCGTAGATAATAAAGTCATACTCTCCTGGAGGCAGAGTTACAAGGGTCTCTGCATACTCGTAGGTGCCATAGCTAGGAATAGATGCAAAGACACTATCGCCTTGAACAATCTCCCACGATGTTTCACCACCATACTGGTCTGCTTGTACAGAAACGTTGACCCAAGACAATTGCCCAGCACAGATGTACGGGGCATAACAGATCAACAGTAGAAGCAAGTGCCTCATTTTTTACGTTTTGTAGTGCGCCGCTTTCGACGTTTCACTGGTGATACACGAGTAGGCTTACCACCTGGGTTACCTGCTCTAATCTTTTCTCCAACCTTCTTACGCTTTTCCGACTTTGACATCTCTCCAGTAGTCTTTGGAGTCTTGGAGTTGACGCGCTTACTAGGACGACAGTAAGGGTATGGCCTTTTAGACCCACCCTTTGCTGACTTGCGTCCACAAGCTTTACCTGTACGAACGTCTTTCCAGTCCTCTTTAAACCACCGACGCAGGCTCATCGCTTGCGTGTTGTGCGACGCTTTTTGCGTGTCACTGGTTTACGAGTTACTGGCTTTCGTACAGTACGTCGTTTGGTAGTGGCAGTAGTAGTACCGCCATACTTTTTCTTTTTGCCCTTCTTGTATCCAGAGGCAGTCTTCTTCTTTCCAGAAGAGTCGGGCTTAGTTCCTTTACAGACCTGCACAGCATAGCCATTAGCATACGCAGAAGGGTACACCTTGAACTTACGCTTAGCAGCTGCTTTGCCTCGTGCGCAAAGCTTGCCCATCACTTCTTACGTTTACGAGCAGTCTTACCGCCTTTCTTCATTACGGGCTTTCGCGTGCCGCCTCCGTATCCAAACTCATCAGGATACTTCTTCTTAAGAGCAGCAAGCAAGGCTTTGGGAGCGCCACCACGATCCATAATCACTTTCTGAGCCTGCGAATAGCTCATAGCCGGTTGCGGCTTTTTTTTCATTTTACCAGGCATGGTAGTAGTATTGGGAGAGCGCGTACTAATATTCTATACACTTAAATGCTACTCTCGAGTTATCGGTAACTCTTACGCACCTTGGCATCTATGTCATACAAATATAAACCAATTGTACTATCAGCTGCATTGTTATACCTCAGTCTCACTGTTGCATTATTAGAGGTAAGACGACGCTGTTCAAACCAGTTCTTAGAATTAGCTAGATTATCCGGAATCAGATTGCCATCCTTATCGACAAAACGTGCTGTGCGATCTGCTACCTGATCCCGGAAATCGTTCCACTTCCAGCGATAGTCGTCCGCACGTAGGTTAGCTGTTCTGTCCACAAGCTTAGACTGGACCGCGCGTACAAGAGCTACCTCATTACTGCACTGATAGTCATTGTAGATAGTAGCGTGTGTAAATGTCCTATCGTGGTCTACAAAGCCAAGAGTAGAAACAGCATGGTCCATCGCCTTTGTATACCAATTGACGTTGCTAAACACTACACCATCCTGATACGTTAGAACTGCATCAATAAAGGAGTCTGCTCTGTTGAGACTAGCCAGCCCATGAAACTTGCCAAAGGGTTGAGTCAAATCATTATGGCGACCCAACTTCATTAGCCTGTCTTCCGCATTTGTTCCGGTCTTGAGGGTACTGAAGCTGTACAGCTCATTTTCTGTACTAACAGCCCCTACCCAGTTGTACGTGTGAAAGCTAGTCCAAGTACTTAAATCAATGTTGAAGCTAACGTATACGTCACGATTGTTTGTGGACGCATAGCCTGGACTTGCCTCCCCCGTTCCTTGGTCTGCATTAAAGTTGACGTCAGGAACAGTATTGCTTGCCGTATCTCTAATATGAAAAATTACGCGGTTCCAGCGAGGGTCATACACTGTAGAGACACCGGGGTGAAAACTCATGGTTTGCCCGCTCGTAGAAACGTTAAAGTTCAAGTTTGTGAGCCTGTCTCTAAAGAATGCTTTAAGACCCATTGCACTGATTTCTTGCAATTGATCTGTGTACTTGAAAAGCTTACCCTGACTAGCATCTGCAAAGAAGTAGCCTGCGGGCGTCATCAGACAGCTCAAAGGATGCTGGGTACCAGCAAAACCATTAGGCGTCGGCACTACCTCTGTTGGAGGCACAGCAAATATATCACCAGTGCCAAATGCAATCTGACCGCCTGTAGTTGCTAAGGACTCTTTACCTCGCGTGACAAACAACCCTCGCTCATGATGAATCAAGAGCTTGTCTACATATGCTTCTAAGTTTTGAATCGTACCCCTATTACGTGGCTGCTCATAGGAGTCAAAAGCCAGGAACGTCCGTATATTGATATCCGGCTCATCAGCAGCCTGTGCTTGACTGCGATGTACACGATACGGAAATTCATTACTGTACGTTTCGGTTACATCGAAAATGCCGGGCTGTCGGAAGTCATTCAGCTTTAAAAAGCCAAGGTCAATGGTATAGTCATTAGTTTCATCAGGTACAATAGACCGTGAGTTATCTGCTAAAAACTTGTAGTCATCCATACGACTCTGCTCATTGTCGATGAAGTATGGATTTGCGGATGTATACATCTGCACTTTATGACTGACCCGTATAGTACCAGCATCTGGTGCAGGACTATAGCCGTCATCAACGTTTGATGGGGTATTAACATTATCATTAGCGTACCCGTGAGTCCACCCTGCAAACGCAGTAGTTCTATACCGGTGTTCACTCAACGACATATCTCCAAACGTATGCGTGTAGTCTACCTTACCTACTGAAGCTACCCCCGCTACGAAACTGGCAATAGCAGCTGCTAAATCAACAGGCGATTTGTTTCCGCTGTCGTTGGAATATCGTGGCGTATCAAGCACAGACATTACCGGGGTGCATGCAACTAGCTCTTGACTTGCATACCCTTGATAGACATTCTCTCGGCTTACACAAAAATTTGCAAGTGGCGCTACACTAACTGGACGGCTAGCGGACCCCAAATGGCCTGGATTGATAGACCCTCCATTATTCAACCACATACCTGTACGTGCCGTACGGCTATTACCCGTCCACGTATTACCTAAACGGTCTTCATAGTGATCATACTCGGATGCAAGTGGGAAGTGCATGTCCACCCCTTGTACATCATGCTTAATTTTAAATGTCAGGCACTCCTCGCCTCCACGATTGTCAAGCAGCTTCTCTGTATCAAATACGCCTGGAGCTTGGTAGTGAGCGCCCTCTACAGGCCGCAAAGCCATTTGCTCTGTAGGCACATGAACCGTAGGAGCCAAGTTATAATTAAACCTTACAATCCTATTACGGTACTTGGTACTTTCAAAGTTGTCGAATCCGTACAGCTCCGTAATATCAAAAGGGCTGTCCTCGTCTACTACAAACTGCCAGTAATACACATCTGTACTCCAAGGTGCGGGACCAGAAGTATGCGGGTCTGCCATCTTCCCAACGATGTAATCAAAGCGTACGTAGTTACGTCCAGCTATCTCGCTAATACGTGGCTTCGTACGCATCATGTCAAATGGGTGCATGCGCCCTCTATCAAGCTGCATCTGCCCTTGCCATGCGCTGTAGTTTGGACCAATGCCTAAACTATTGCCATTGTTTGCATTTGTGCCCCCTGGAGCGTAGTTCAGAACTGCTGTATTCCAGCCATTCGTTGCAATGTAGTCACTGGCGTTTTCGCCAACAGCTTCTGCACTATAATGGTTAAACGCACCATGGAACAACAATGATTGCCCAAGGATAGTACTATTGTTTACGGTTCGCTTAGCATAAAAGAACCGGACTCCTGTATAACCTACAGGTAGCGGCACATGCTCAAACTCAACAGAAACAGTAGGACGTGCAGTAAAGCCTGAGACAGACAAACTTGTATTACGATCTAACCATGAACTCGTAGGAATCTTATGGTGCCTAACTTTTGTTCCAGCCAGGGTTGTAGTAGTTTGTTGTAATGCATTTGATGGCTGATGCCAAGCATACCGCACTAAGTCTGGAAAGCCGGTTGGGTAGGTTTCATCATCATTTAACCACACAGACATACGTCCACGCTTACGCCCAGTTTCGCCTACACCATATACCGATGTGTTTTCAGTACATGTGTCCCGGCTCTGGTAGTAATAAGTATTACCCGATGACTGGTCATATTTGAGATAGTTCAAATTCCCAGCGCTATCGGAGTTTGTGATATTCGCAAGAGTATCAGTCGGGTTAATCGTAATGGTATTATTAGCCGATAGATTTTCGTTATCTAGCGGCTCCACTAGCAAGTTGTATGATGTGCCAAGATTCCGTGCCGGGATATGGAATGCCTTCGTTTCACTACCGTCCGAACGTACCCACGCTACATAGAAAGCGTAAACCTCTCCGGGCATAAACCTCAAGTTTTCCGGATAGAAGGTCTCACTCAAATTAGGCGGCTGCTGGTTGCCCCCTTTTGCAGTATTGCCATATACCCAAATAGGTTCAATGGTGTTTGCATATGATTGCAAATCTGCCTCTGAGTGCTCAGTAACATTACCCAGGTAAACACGATTGTCCTGGAATGCCATAGTCTTAGCCTTAGTATAAACCTGTGGCTTAGAAACCAGCTCAGCAACCGTAAGCTCACCATAAGGATTTACATTATCTATGGTGCGCTCTAAAGACGCGCTTGAGATTGAAAACCGACGCTGAACCTTTGCCTCTAAAGATGTGCCGGTAAAAGTCAAGCTAGCAATCAAGATGTAGGGGTAATCCTGATCAACGTTAGACAGCTCTAAATCGAAAGACCCCGACTCTTCCTTAACAGGGAATGGGCCATGCAACCCTTGAAAGCTTGTACGACTACCATCTTCTTGCTCATATGCTATAGCAAAAAAGTGTGTGCCTGTAGGAAAACGACCTGAACCTTTGGAAGCATCTACAGATACCTGAACTAAGTCAAAATCTGGAAATAGCTTATTCGTAGTCATATCCGTATCCGGCGTAGTAAGGTTCAATACCCGGATAGGGTTGACGTTATCAGTAAAAACTACAATTGTTTCCCCCGCAGCATTTTGAAAGTTCTCAATACTTAAGACCGTAGTTGGTTTGAACAACAAGGCATTGTTCACAAGAATGGTAGTCAAAGCGCCTGTAGACTTATCCCACCGAGCTACTCTACTACCACTGCCATCTATAGCACCCTGGTTGTACTGAAAAACCAAGAAGTTGTCTTCGGGCAACGCATGCAAGCCACAGAGTGTAGCCGGGTTGTCTCCTCCTGCAAGAGTAATGTTTAAAAGCTCTAAGCCAGGTTCTTGAAGCAAAGCGTCTAACTCTTGCCCATAAATAAAGTTCTGTGCACGACGATATGAACCCGCAGGCATGTTAGCCCCGGACACATCTTGGTTCATGCCCTTAAGTGGTTTCATCGCTGAAGTCGCTCTTGTGTATTATTCCCAATAAAGAAATCGCAGTGTGCATTGATGTTTGGCACCATTCGCACCCACATGTTCTTGAAACTCTCGAACTTGTCGATGCTCGGGTAGGCTGCATCGTTCTGCGCTGCCACGCAATACTTCCCCCACTTCTGATCCGCGAACTGCCAATTGATGAACGGGTGTGTGTACCCGCCCATTATCATCTGTCTTACGATGTACCATTCCAATGCCTGTTTGTAGTAAATATTGTCAGGGACTTTGGGGTAGCCATCATCACAGATTGGGTAAGCTGTGTAGTGAACCTTTACCGTACCCTCCTCAAAAGACGTTTGAATGTAATCCGGATTGATGACATAGTAGTCACCCCCTCCATAGCTAGAAGCCTTGATTGTCTTCTGCTGCTTGTACGTGTCGTTACCAGTCGGGTGCTCGTTGGCTACCGTTTGGAAGACCGCAGCCGTTGTAACCTCTGAAGGAGTGTAAGGCTGGGGATTGGTAGTGCGTTTCGCATTAGGCAAGTCGTATCCTGTAGTGTCAGTACCGTAAACGAGATGACTGCCGTTGTACTCTACTTGAATGATATCTACCAGTTCACACGGCAGCAAAGCCCGATGGTCCTTGATAGTAAGCTCCATGGCTTTCTTTTCAAGACCGGTAAAGTAGCCGATGAACTCAAGAGCCTCACCAATCCACTCTACCGCATCCACCACCCAGGCGTCGGAAGTTGGCTTGAGGTCACGAAACACCTTCGCAACTACTGCCTTTGATGAGACTGTTTTGTAGATCATTGTTTGTAGTTCAAGTATGCAAATTCATCTGTCTTCAGTTTCTGCACCAGCTTACGCTTGTTACCCGTCAAGCCTGCAGTAGGCTGAAAGGTGTACACGCTTTTGTTCTTGACTAAACACTTGTGCTTGTCCCAGTTCCAACGGAAGTAGTAATCGTCGGTGTAGTAGACCAGCTTCTTGATGCCCTGTTTCTTCAGGCGATTGGTCTCGCCCCAGTCTATGGTAGGCTTGTTAAAGGTACGAGGTATCTTTTTAATTCTTATGGTACCAAGACGATAGCCCATATTGAATACCCTGCCCTCTAACACCATCTCACTTACACGTTTGTTGAAGCGGCTGATGATATGCTTGTAACCAGCGTAGGTTATCTGCGTATCTGGGTTCTGCTGCTTAAACCACTTGTAAGAATCCTTAGTACTAAACTTACTCGCTGAGCTGTACTTCGTCTGACTCATTCTGTCTGTTTTCTACACGCATCTCTGTAGCCAGAATGCTTTGTGTAATTCTTTGAATCATATCCATAGAGATTGGATACTCTTTATCTTCTGGCAATGGAGGATTAGGAAGTGCCCTGTCTATGTCTGCGGTAAACTCAAACAACTCTTGAGGTTGTTCAAAGATGCCCTTGATAGTAATAGCGACTGGGCTAGCATTGTACACGTAAATACGCTCATTCTTATAGCAGTATCGAGGGTATTGCTTGTTGTACTTGCCATGAGCAGCGTAATCTGCCTGGACTCCATTAACTTCTTGGTATGGGGTTTTACCATCTACCGTACCTACGTAAGCAAATGTGCTGCCATCATACAGCCGGACTGGTTTAGGAATCTTTGCCGATCGCCAAACCTCGCACCCAAAGTCTGTAGTTCCCAATCCATCTACAGCGGGTTGTGCGCTCATTGCTACCTCATCCAGCTTTTGAATAAACTGAGAAGGAATACTATGGTTACGCTTCTGGTCTTGACGGATAAACTGGGCGCGGTAGTAGCCCACCATAAACTTGAGGCGTTCCAAGAGGACAGTGTCGTCTGCCTTCTCTACCTGCAGAGCAATATTGTATACGATTTCGTTTAGCGTTGCCATGGCAGTTGGTTTTTATCTACCGAACGCACAACGAAGTATCCACCAATCGTAGTCATGAGAATGGTCTCATACATCTTGATCCACGCATCCCGCACCTCGTATGGTGCCAGCGTGTCAATCAGAATGAAAACCAAAAACATCCCAGTCAATGACAGGACGATAAGAGGTCTAACATTACGAGACAACCAGCTTTTAGAACCGACATCTGCCGTCCAGCGCTTGGTAATGTTTTCTTCCAACGCAATGCGCTCTTGTTGCTCAAGGCGTTCGAACTCTAATTTTTGCTCGTGTGTTAGGCTATCATCTGAATCAACGAGGTTCTTTACTACTCCCAAGAGTCCGGCGTCTGGTAATGCGTCGGCTACTGTTTCAAAAATCTTGGGCGCTTTGTCTTTTAGCCACGACCCGAGCTTGGTGTCGCGGAGTTTGTCCATTAGAACTTAAATGTGAAGTTGAAGAATGTAAACGAGTACAGCTTCGAACTCAGGTCAATAATAAAGTCGAACACAGTAACAGTGCCCAACCGGAACTTGAAGATAAATTTATCTCCGTGCTTATTTGGGTTACCCCAACCGTTCTGGAATTTCATCGAAGTCTTTGATTTCAATGGTTACGGTACCTCCATCTGCGAGATGGTTTGCTACAGGCGGGTACACATCAAAATACGCCTGGGTGCTATTGTATAATTCGAATTCTCCTCCGTTCACTCGCTTCGGCCCATAACCGGTAAGCAAGCAACCAGCTGTATCCTCATCCGTGTTACCACAGTGAATCAGGATATACTTAAAGTTTGGTACATCTTGGAGCCACAACATTCCTTTGTGGATATCCTTAAAACGTTTGCTATACTTCTGGTGGTAACCACCAAAGTCTCTAAGCTTGATTTCGTATTCGCCAGCAGGAATGCGCGTTTCTGCCATCACCTTTTCCTGACGATACTCATCTTCTAAAGTAAAGCAAAGATACTTTCTTTTGTCTTTGCCTGTACTTAGAAACAAAGTTCCTAGTGTACTGTCCTTGCCTGTACTCATCCGGTACAGCTCAAGCTTCATGTGTTTTGGACGTTTCATGGTATTATTCTTCTGCTGGTGCGTCGCCTATTAAATCAATAATTAGTTGGTCCACCATTTTTGTAAGTAAGTTGACACGGTCAATTACATCCTCTAACGTGGCTGTTTTATCAAGAGGAGCGGTGTCTGTCCTAAGCTCAGGCACAAACTTGTCTTCGATTGTAGGGTCAAGAGAATTCATTAGCTGACGTATAAAGTGTAACTGAAGTTGCAGTATCGGTTACCATTCGAGCCACCGACCCGACGGAAACCGACGAACACCTGATCTCCGGCTGAAATACCTGCTGAGCTAGTCGAACCATCACAATTAAAGTGCAAGTCTTGGCCTCCATTCGTACCGGAAGCGACATAGAAAAGCTCTGTGAGTGTTATATTATTGCTGTCCCCATCAGGACGGCTACCCTTCATTACGTAAATCTCAATATCCTCGGAGCCATTGTCATTACGAAGTGTAGACTTAAGAGCCAGGTTTGTTATCGCTGTTGGAGCAACAATACCCATATGTGCATACTGGTCATTTAGAGATGTCTTGCTAGTCTGCCCAGTGCTAATAGAAGTATCTGAACCCCAGCCATATGAGCTACTTCCATAGTAGTAGCGATTAGGCCAATAGAGTGAAGCCCTACCAGAATGACTTGCAAGCACATAAGAGGTGCTACCACCCCCACCGCCACTGGCAGTAGCAAATGACAGGTTACCATTACCGTCAGTCTGCAAGAACTGTCCTGAACTTCCATCATCATTAGGAAGAGTGAGCGTATAAGATGCAGCAGCAGAATGCGGCGGACCCTTGATTACAATGCCATGAGTGTTAGTCTCACAGTTTAAGATAAACTGACCAGCTCCCTTGGTAGCGTTGCCTTTAAATACAACTTTACCCGTGCCGTTAGGATCTAACTCAATATTTCCATTAGAGGTGCTAACGACAGGATTTCCGTTAACGTCTAGACTACCACCAAGCTGGGGCGATGTATCGTCCACTACGTCACCCCCACCACCACCACCACCACTAACAGTACTCCAACTTAAAGTCTTGGAGCCATTGGTTGTCAGAACCTGCCCACTTGTACCGTCCGCAAGTGGCAAGGTCCATATACAGTTACCTGTAAGTTGACCCGGAGCTTTGAATCCAACATATTCTGCACCTGATGCAGTAGGCGCTTCCATAAGACGGATTTCTCCGGATACATATCCGTTGGTATTCGTAAACAGAACCGGCTTACGGAACTCAAAATGATCTGCACTGTCGTCCCACAGAAAAATTGGACTGGTCGCAGTGTCATTGATAGTAAAGTCGTAACCGCCAACAATAAACTTTCGACTTTCCGACAGAGTAAGATCAGTGTTTCCGATGTTGTTACCACCGCCTGAAACAGTAACAAACGACAAAACTCCTGACCCGTTAGTGGTAAGAACTTGCCCACTACTGCCATCTGCAGAAGGCAGAGTAAAACTAACGTTAGATGCTAAAGCGTCTGCAACAGTCAAGTTTACAGAGTTTGCCCCGTTGCCAGAAGCCTCTCTAAGTGAAAGAGTAGCCGCACCTGAACTGCTTCCCGGTCCAATAGTTACTGTACCGTCATCTTCAATTACCAGGGACTCGTGGTTTGTCGTGTTTGAGCTTTTAATAGTCAAAGCATTACCACCAAGAGTCAAACTTCTATCACCCGTAAGTGAAAGGTTTGCATTGCCTAAATGACTAGTGCCACTAACGCTACTACTGAACGTAACCGGTTGAGAGAAGGTCACCAGAGCATTATTGAATGAGGAGTCCCCCGCAATCGACATTGCTGTTACAGAACTCTGCGCCCCATTTGCGCCAGCCCTCACGTTAAAGTCCATAGACCCTTGACCCGTACTTATATCAGTAAGCGCTATCCGAGTTGTTGCTCCTGCTTGAAGATTTGCAAGTGTATCTGTAATCTGCAGGTGGCCTTGAGTAGTTCCCTTTGAGTCATTAATGTAAATGCCACGATCATTCGTTGAAGTCTTCGTAGCATTCTCAAGAGCTGTAATCTTTGCCGTTTCAACACCTAGCTTGGTCTCTATAGTAGTGGAACCAAATATTCGTGTGCTGTTTAGGTCGTTTCGTGCAGAAACTGCGGAAGCCCCAAAAGTTGTAGTGCCGTCCTTCTCTACCAGGTCACCAAATGGTACATTATTAAAGACAATCTGACCAGTAGACGTGACTACCTTAATATTATTCGTGTTAACAACAGATGCCGTAAGCTCTCCATTTGCTGGGAACTTGACTGGCTGAGGCGCCGTGCTAAGACTTGTATTCAAGCCGGTAATAGCAGACGATCCACTAAGAATGAATACTTGTCCGCTTTCGACATATATTTTAATCTTCTCCATTACAGGGCAATGATTCGGTGACGGACTTGTTCAATATCTACACTCGCAGCTCCATTCGTTCCAGCAAAGTGAATACGTACCTCTACATTTTTGATGTTGAATCCGGAGCTTAGGGTATGATTCATCAGAAAGCCTTCCTCTAAATCAGAGTCGTGGTTCGCATAATTTGTAGCTACCGGGTAACGCTCTGTGAATCCCTCTGGCTTAAAGTCCCAGTTAACTTCCCATGCTACAGAAGGACCTACCGGAACACCTCCGGCTACATCATCATAGTAAGAGCTGGTGTACAATCCATTTTGGTTTTGGTTAAAGTTCAAGTCAGTGCCTGCCGATACAACCATTACCTCTTCAGTAGTAGCGGAACCCCCCGCGCCAGTTAGTATTACATGACACACTGCATAGATTGCATCGGGAGCACTAAACGTAACCGTTGCTGATAGCTCAATAAGTAAATGCCGCTGATTCCAATGAGACGTTAAAAGAGCATTACCTACTCCTAAATTCATGGTGTTGAAGCGCACAAAGTTAGCAGCACTTGTAGGAAAAGAAACACTCGTAAAGCCATAGGCATCTCCATCTGTGGTGACTGTGCTGCCATAGCTCCAGTTCGTCAAGTCTGACTCAGCAAATGGATTACTCGGGTCAGGAGCTACTCCTATAGAAACCCCATCAACAGACTGCGTGCCAAACAGTGTTTTGTAGTCAGTTGCAAAACCAGCGTCCTGCGTCCCAAATTGTGTAAGGAACAAAAGAAGATCTGCTGAAGAAACAGCGCCATCACCATTAACATCCCCAATTCCACCACTCCCTGTGCCTTGGCCCTCTGTAATAACACCACTACTAATCAAATCCGCAGTAAGCTGTGAGCCAATACCCGAAATCAGCTCTGCCATAGTAATGGCTCGCATACGGTTTTGCTTAGTGCTGAAGCCCGCAAACAAAAAATCTTCGCCGGTTTCTTCCCCTAGAGCAACAGCCTGTTGCCCTGTTACAGTAACGTACCGGTCAAACTGTTGACAGAGTTCGCTATACCGCTCAACAACATGTCTGTTGGTATCTGATTGTGACCCTGCAGGTACTACTTGTGTAAGGTAGGCAGCAGAGTAGTTTGGAGATGGGAAGCTTCCAGAGCTTGACTTCAGCTTCTCATCAAGCATTGTAACAATACCGCCAGGCGCACCAAGCAAAGAATCCGCTGTGTTTGCAGCAACTTGCCCTGAAGATGGGGTGCCAGTTACATAGCTACTCGTAAGTTGAATAGGCGTATTAGCTTGACCATCTTCTGATACGCTTGTTTTGACCAGTCCGTCGTAATACAGCTTCAGTGGTTGTGCTGTACTTGCAGCACCATTGTAAAAGCCCACGATAGTCTTATCATGAGCCTCAAGAACTGGGTAAGCAGTATTCGAACGCTCAATTACATCAGCCAGCTTTATTGCCATCTTCCTTGAGGATTAGGTAGTCCATGGCTGCAAGCAGGACATTCGGCTCAATAGACAGAGTACCGTCGTCAATGAGTGTGACCTTCTTGAGCCGGACCTTTTGATCCTCGTTCAGGAGAGTTTCCACACTAGTGCGGAACTCGTTTGCCAGGTCATCACTGACTTCTGGTTGTCCGTCTGCATCTAACGTAGCCTTTGCCCGTAAGTTTTCGACGTACTTCTGTCGAGTCTCCTCGAATGTTTCTACAAGCGGCTGGAGCTTGTTTATGTTTTGCGCAATCATCCAGCTGCTTTTGAGTGGAAGGTTGTGTGCGCTGAGCTGTTGGAAGGCTTGGTATGCCCCGATGCAATCTTTTAGTAACATGCTATAGATTTTTGGTACTCCTACAAATATATGCTTTATCCGATTACAATGATATCGTACACCTCATTGTCTGCTGTGACTCCAACTGTTACACGTGCTGAGTTTGCATCAATAGGGGCATACTTGCAGAAAATCGGAATTGGAGTGCCACTCGGATCTTTAATAGCAACCACATAAATAGATTGAGTATTCAGGTTGTGCTTAATTACATATCCGTTAGAACCTTGGATATCTGGAGCAAAGTTGCTACTTCCGTCAGAAGTAGAAGTAATAGTAATCTGGCATTTAGCCACCGCCCCCAATGAACGTGCTGCGGCTGCGTTAGCAAACTCACCATCTGGCATTGTTGTAAGCGCATCAGGTTGATCTGTTTGCGCAACAGTATCAGATTTAGTAAACTTCAATGCCGCCACGTTATCTGCACCACTTTTTGCCTGCGCTGGACTGAAGTTACCAGCATCTGCCTCACGAGTAAACTTGAACAAATCATTGGTCGCATCATACATCAATTGAGCGTGCTTGTCCAAAGTAGAAGCTACCGAAGCTCCAGTACCAAAACGGAAACCAGAATCAGTTGTAATATCAGCAGTAGCAGTATCCGGAACGTTCAAGTCCAGGAACGTGTCTTCAAAGATGACGTTAGTTGACGTCTCTTGAATAAAGTCTCCTTGAACCGTGAGACTACCTCCAACAGACACATTCCCCGTGACATTTACGCTACTTGCTGATACTTCTCCGGATGCACCATAGATAACAGCTTTACTGTTGACTACAGTGTCAGCTGTTGCTCCATCCAAAAGCGCAAGCTCAGTATCAGTAACAGCTGATACAGCCACCTTACCACTAGCATTGGAAACTAATGCTCGGCTAGCAGTCAAATTTGTGTCATCAATAGTTGTGGCCGCTCCCGTAATAGTGGCTTGTTTACCATTTAACTGAGTCTGAATCGCACTTGTTACACCATCGAGGTAACCCAATTCAGTAGAAGTAACAGCGGAAACAGCGACCTTACCAGAACCATCAGAAACCAATGCCCGACTCGCAGTTAAGTCGGTATCATCGATTGTCGTCGCTGCCCCGGTAATAGTAGCCTGCTTGCCATTGAGTTGAGTTTGGATAGCACTAGTTACGCCATCTAAATAACCAAGCTCTGTGCTTGTAACTGCAGAAACCGCAATCTTACCGGAACCGTCTGAAACTACCGCTCTACTAGCTGTAAGATCAGTATCATCAATGGTCGTTGCAGCTCCTGTAATCGTAGCTTGCTTACCATTTAGTTGAGTTTGAATAGCGCTAGTAACACCGTCTAAGTAACTCAGCTCTGTACTGGTTACAGCAGATACCGCAACTTTACCACTGCCATTGGAAATCAAGGCACGGTCGATCGTTAAGTCGGCGCTCACAATAGTGCTTGCTCCACCTGTAATGTCCGATGTACCCCCCACACCAAAGTTACCAATGTACTTGTAGCCTTTGATGTATACGATGTCTGAACCCGCAATACTACTTGTCAGAGCTTGTGATTCTGTCAATTCACCAGAAGGCTCACCACTCTCGTTTGTCCAGTACAGAACACCAGCCTGGTAATCAAAGTACCAGTTAGCACTTGCAACCCCAGGTACAACACGGAATACGTTAGCACCTGTATTGGTGCCGTTAGTGCCACCAATAGTTGTAGCAATTGCATCAGTACCGTTCCATCCTGAAGGACCGACGTAAACCTCAACTGTATATGCCGCAGAAAATTCAGGCGGAATCCAATCTGTGTGACCCGTAGTCCAAGCACGCTTGAAATCAGTGATGTTTGTATCTGTGGTGCCCGTTGCAGCACTACACGCTACAACACTCGATCCTTGATAAGCTTCAACAACATTGGCTACAGCTGCAGGGGTACTTGGAATATTACCCGCATCTTTCATCACCTTATCTGCACGAAGGAGCAAGGGAGATGCAATGGATTCACCAAACCCGTCAGTATTCTCCGACCGATCAGTTTTTGTTTTTCCAAATGCGACCTTCTTAAGTAGAAGGTCAACTTTTTCTTCTATTGAAAATGCCATAGATAGTCAGATTAGATGTTTTCAACTCCCAACTTGGTAATCGCTTGACCGTTGTTGAGTTTAATGCGGATGTATAAGTGGCTGCCATTACCCCAGCGGCCTGTGCCTGCTGTAATGCGGAGGGTAGTATTTGATTCACTACCATCAAAGAATGCTCCGTCTCCGCAACCTCCAATAGGCACTCCACCGTTTGTCTGCGTAGAGTTTACCGCCATGCAATCCAGCCACCCATTAGTAGTTGGATTAGCATCAAAGGTGCTGTTGGTTTCGCCAGTATCAAACTGCTTCACCTTGAACTCATTAAATGTTCCGGTCACTGTAATGTCCAGCTTCTGAGCAGGGTTAGAAGTATTCAGCGGAACTTTCCACGTAATAAACTGCGGGTCAGTGTTACGGTTACTAAAGTTTGTAGCAGTTGCCTGAGATGCAGGGTAATCAATGGTAGAGAAGTTAGATGTATCATCATGTACGATACCATCAGGGGTTACAATGGCATCCTTATCATTAACAGCAAACGAACTGCTGGCGTTGTTGCCGAATTGTGGACTCCAAGATCCGAAGTTTGCTGCTGTGCCACCAGGCGTGCTAGTGTAAGAGTTAGAGGATGTCTCTTTTACGCGTACACCATTGCCATTGACATCAGAGTACAAGGCTTCCTCATAGGGAATCATTGATGACGATGACGTAGTGCGGTTATTCCAGCACAACAAGGTTTTTGTATTGCCATTGGCGAAGTCTATGTTGTTATCATTGCCATACATAGACTTGAAATCGTAACGTGGCCGGCTTGTACCGGTACCGATAGTGAACTGTCCGTTCACTGAAGCAAGGCTACAATCTTCGCTCAAGCTGTATGCCGCTAATCCTGCAGCTACATTGGTATTGCTCGAGACACTTTGGTGTGCGGTGTATTGCAGTGTTGGAGGAGCCGCAAAACACCCACGTGCCTCACCCACTGCCCAGTTGAAGTTAGAGGTATTATTTATAATGGCACCATACACACTTACGCCACTTGGTACAATGTTGTTTACAGTAGCTGTAATCCCGAAGGAGAAGTTTGTATTGCCTGTATACTTCACACCACTGCTGAAGTAGAAGGCTGCCCCTCCATCTTCATTCATAGTGCTTGTATCAAGAGATGTACTACTGGCGTCAATAGCAGAAGGGGAACTAGTAGGTTGAACAAAGAATATTTTGGTGACTGCTGGGTTAGAATCTGCATCCCCTAATGCAATCTTGTGCATGCCTGTGCCTAAAGCCGTTCCGCTATACCCGTAAGTAAACGAAGAAATACCGGTGTAAAAGTTTGCCGAGTCTCCAGTTGTAGGGAAACCTCCAGTCGTTTTCGATAACGTCAATCCAGTCGTAGTAGCCGAGGTTGAGCCGGCTGCTAAGTTTACTGTTGCACTTTGAGAGCCGCTCAACACCAACTGGGCAGCTTCTACAGCACAGTCGTTTGCTGAAGCAACGGTAATGGTCTTATTAGAGATACTGGTAGCAGTTGTGTGATTCACTACGTCTCCTGTTGAAGGAGCACCGCTAAGGCTGTTTAACACAGGATTGCTGACCAACCGGTTTGACGAGAAAGTAGTAAATGCACCAAAGCTCGATGACCCGAACTCCACTCCAGCATTGATTTGAGTAGCAAGCGACGCAGGTGCTGTAGGAACCAAAGCCCCCAACGTTTCATTCAATGCGTCAATAGCATCTACAATTGTTGTGCTCGCAGTAAACGTTCCGATTGCCGGGTTACCATCAGTCAAAGATCCATCTGTTGGAGTACCTAAAGTAGTACTACCTGCAGGTACCCAGTTTGTGCCGGCAGGATGACCCCACTCATTACCAGAATTATTATTGCCACTAATGCTACCACCTGTTCCTTTAAAGATGAAAACTTTACCAGTATCCTGTGCGACGACAATAGAGCCTGTGCGCCGTGCATTAGAAGGAATAGCAATGAGATGATCATTTGCAAAGTCCTCTACAACATGCACCCCAGCAACGTTGTCTCCAACGACATCAACAATAGGGAAGTTCGTATTCTGATTCTCAAGGGTATCGCCAAATTTAATAGCCATATCAGTGTAAAATTTCGATGTTTAAAGTGACGTCCGAGTCAAATGCCCCGGGCTGGATACTTCTGTATGCTGTGTATACTGGAGTCGCTGTACCAACAGAGTTTGCAAACCCATTGCCACTGTTGGTGAACTCTATGAAGCTGTCGGTGTAGTCTGCCACACCTCGGCCGTTTACTTCGGCTGCTACCTCCCCCAAAGTTCCTGAACCAGGAATTAAAATCCAAGTAAAGTTACTAGTATTCGCGGAACCAGCATCGCATTGTGCATTAATAGATTGCGAAGATTCCCCAGGATCAACTGCTAAGGTTGAAAGCAATGTGCTACCGCCTGCCTGCGCAGTAGTAGTAGCTAGAAGATTGCCTATTGGAGTACCCGCATTTAATTGAGGCACGCTAGTCTGACTACTAGAAATTACATACACTCTATGTCGTGCTGCAATTTTTGTAGAACGGCTGATAGTTACATTCGACCCGGTACCGTTGTTGCCGAGATAAACTGCAGTTGCAGTTACAGTCGAAGCGAATGGACTAGTCTGAACCGGCACACTGTACGTAGCACTAATTGTAAGAGGATTAGCAAGAGATCCAGGTGTAATATTTTCTAGTAGAGCTACCAGCTGATTTGGAACAGCTGAAAAATTTGTTGCTGAAACAGCACTTTCGTTTTTGAGGTTTTCTGGATTCTGAAACGTGAGTGTTACAGCAGTCACAGTAACCGCCTGACCGCACTCAACCAAAAGCTTTTCTCCATCTGCTTGGTGTTGCCCAGTAGCAGACCAGGAAATACTAGAAATAACTGGCTCCAAAAAAGGCGCAATCAAATCACGAACTACCTCTTCCAATGTAGTACCAGCAGCATAAGTCCCACCAGCAATAGCATCACCAATTGTATTCGTGATATCGATATTCGAAGCAATAGTTGCGTTTCCGACAGCGCGTGTTAACGCAGCAACCTCTACAGTGTGGGTAGTTTCTGTAATAGACAAAGTAGTAGGAGTTGTACTTACCTCTACAATGTTTTTACCAGTCTCCGTTATTTCGACTCTATTCGGCATCAGTCAGATACTTGCGGCTTGACTTTAAACTTGCCCTCCAACAAACGAGTAACTACACCTCCGCCATCTACCAACTCTAAGTCATACACCCCCTGCCCAAAGGTAAATGCCTCTGTTGTGGCCGTAGGGATAGTAAGAACGAACTGCCCAACGGTAGATGCCTGACCCTGGTTAGAAATGGTAAAGTGCTGCAGATGACCGGTATCGTCGGATGCCGAGGATGATGCACGGTACACAAAGGTTGTATCCGTAATATGATCCTTGACTGCCAGACGCACACGATGTCCAGTCAAGTTCTGGTATGAACCTGTGGACAGCTTGTAACGCAGAGTAACCTCATGTTGTGTTCCCTGCTCTACGACAAAGTTGTATCTACCTGCAGCCATTAGGATAAAACGTATTCGAACACGTTGGGTTTGCCGTGCCCATTGTTAACGAGAATAGTGTATCCGGCAGAGCTATTCCACCCATTGCTTTCAGAGTAAAAGTTTCCTGTAAACAATGGGGCAACGGCGAGCTGCCGGTAGTTGGCTTGATCCACCTGCTTTTCGTCTACAATTCTGTAAATACGCTTTCCCTTACGAGCATGCCAGTGTCCGCCTAGCATTACGTTGTACATACCTTGACGGCCGTACTCCCAGAAAGCCTTGCCTATATCTCCTTTCGATATACCTAAGTGGTTATGCGTCAGAAGATAGTATATGCTGTCTATCTCTACCCCCAAAAGTACGGAATCATACCTTACATCC
>Ga0098042_1000301_pt1 | contig 19492 bp, 32 predicted proteins | sample 9_EtaG_FD_75066 | JGI IMG/M metagenome (GOLD analysis project Ga0098042, IMG submission 75066) | Marine viral communities from the Subarctic Pacific Ocean - 9_ETSP_OMZ_AT15188 metaG | ecosystem: Environmental > Aquatic > Marine > Oceanic | place: Pacific Ocean | collected 2015-01-10
AGAAAAAAGCAGATTCTAAACCAACAAGATATGTTGAATTTGTAAAATGGGTTCAAAAACAAATGGTTAATAAAATTAAAGAAACTATAGATACTAATTAGTAAATTTTAAAATATCACCCTCACTTACATTATATTTTCCTGAAGGCAATTCCAAAACTTTATCAGCCACACCATAATAAGATTTACATTTACTTAAATTACAGGGTGGACAATTATAATGAACTTGAGTAACTTTATTCTTAATGATAAAGATTATATCCAAAGAAATTAAACAATCTTTCATCCAGAAAGAACGTTCAGATACGGAAGGAAAAATAAATAACATTCCACCATCAATATATTTCCTACCCATCATACCAGTACTAATGGCATTAGGAGTTGACATAATCTCTAATGGTAGGACTTTATTATCTAAAATAACATTCATATTATTATAAATATTTAGATGGAACAAGAAACAAACAAAGAATTAAAAAAACAAGTGGAAGAGTTAAAAGAACTAGTAGGAACCATTGAGGTTAAAGATAAAGAATCTGTGGCTGACATGAACCACATCAATTCTCAATTAGATAAATTAATTAAAAAATTTGATAAAAATGAAAATAAAAACAAAGATTGAATACATTTGGTTAGATGGTAATAAACCAGAACAAACTTTAAGAAGTAAAACTAAAATTGTAGATTTAGATAGTACTATTACTAAACCAGACCCAGATAATTTACCAGAATGGTCATTTGATGGTAGTTCAACAAAACAAGCTACCGGTAATAATTCAGATTGTATCCTAAGACCGGTAAGGGTTTATCCAGACCCACAAAGAGTAGGGTCTTATCTTGCATTATGTGAGGTATTAAATGAAAAGGGTATGTCACATAAGACTAATGAAAGAGCAGAACTAGAAGATATAGATTTTCATAGACACCAAGAAGGTTGGTGGTTTGGGTTTGAACAAGAGTATGTTTTAATGAAAGACGGTAAACCACTAGGATTCCCAAAAGAAGGGTATCCAGAACCACAAGGAAAATATTATTGTGGTGTTGGTACAGATAGAGTTATTGGTAGAGAAATTGTAGAACAACATTTAGATGCTTGTATGAATATTGGGTTGGATATTACAGGGGTTAACGCGGAGGTAATGTTAGGTCAATGGGAGTACCAACTATTTGGTAAAGGAGCTCTAAAGGTTTCTGATGATTTATGGGTTAGTAGGTATCTTTTATATAGAATTACTGAAAATCATGGAGTGACAGTAGACCTACACCCAAAACCAGTAGTTGGTGACTGGAACGGTTCAGGAATGCATGTAAACTTCTCAACTAAAGAAATGAGAGAGGTTGGTGGTAAAGATTTAATCGAAGGTATTTGTGATACTTTATCTTTTTATCATGAAGAACACATTAATAATTATGGTAGTGATAATGAGAAAAGATTAACAGGTTTACACGAAACACAATCTATAAATAAATTTAGTTATGGTGTGTCAGACAGAGGTGCTAGTATTAGAATTCCAGTATCTACGGTTAAAAATAATTGGAAAGGTTACGTAGAAGATAGAAGGCCAGCAAGTAATGGTGACCCATACAAAATCACTAAGAGATTACTAGAAACTTTAAAAACCCAACCAGAATTGGTAGACTAGTTAAAAAATAATTATTATATTTGTGGCATGAAAAGTCCTAATATTAAAAAAGATGCCAATTTTGTACTAAAAGTACTAAATAATCCAAATAATAAAGAAGTTCATAAACCAGCTTTAAAAAAGTTGATAATAAACTTTGAAAATAAGTGGAATGACTTATTAGGACCAGGAGTAGCAGATTTTTATGTTAACCTTTTAAATAAAAAATACAAAAATGCCATATAATATAATAAAAGAAATGATAGACCCTAAAACAGGTAATAAATCTTTTGTCCTACTAACAGACGGACTATCCCAAATATGGGATGTAAAAAGTGAAAAAGAAGCTCATAGAATAGCTACTATGTTGACAGAAAATTCAGATAGTGGTTGGGCTTATAAAGTTAGAAAAACTTGTAATAGTAAATAAAATGTTAAAAAAAAATACACATAAATATAAATTTAATAGGAGAAGAGCTCTAGAATGTAAATTTGTAGAAAAAAGTAAAAATAATCCAGGATACCTGAAGTACTTAGTTACAATAGGTGAAAAAGATGGTACAAAACACACCCAACCAGTATACGGTAAAGATATGCAAGATGCACTAAGTAGACTAATTAACCAAGAGAGAACTGTTAAGGTAGAAAAAAAATTAGAAAATAATACAGGATATATATTTCTAATATGGTTGATAGTGATGGGTGTACCATCATTTTTTGTTGAACACCACACACCGTGGTTTCTAGTATACACGATGGGAACACTGTTAGTATTAATATTAGCCGCAACTTGGTGGTATAATTATATTAAAAAAGGAGAATAATATGTATAGAATAGTAAAAGAAGAAAATAGATTAAGTGGTAAAATACAATACATTATAGAAAAACGTAAAAAGTTTTTATGGATGATATCTTGGACAAGAGATTTAGATTTAGATATACCACAGATAGGACCTGTAGGAGCCTCTACATTAGATGGTGCTAAATACAAACTAGACCAAATAATTGCATGGGATGGTAAAATTCTTAAAAAAACAACAGTTTGATAATGTTAGACCCATTTGAAAAAAACGCAGCCTTTAGACTAGCTTATGAATTTATTGTAAATTCTATGGAAGAAGGTGAGGAATATGAAAATCTTGAATTTGTTAATAAAGACTTACCACACAAAACAATAGATAAACTAATTACTTTCTTTGAAAAAACAGAAGAGTACGAAAAATGCTCAACCCTCCAAAAAATAAAACAAGGAAGACTTTCCGATTATTCCAAATATAACTTGTAATTACTTTATATTTATAGTAGATGACTATGAATATGTTAAACGAACAGGTAAATAAAAGAGTTGTATACGAGGATGATAAATATGAACTCGTATTACCTTATAATATTGCATCTATTTGTTCTATAGCACCCCAATGGTGTAAGGATGAAAAAATTAAAGAAGCTACCGTAAACGCATTTAAAAGTGGTGGGGTAACCTATATAATAATAGAAAAGGATAAAAACAAAGCAGGGATAGTACACGATACCAAAAGTAAAATACCTTTAAGATTTAGTGGAGAATATTCTCTTTTTGACCCACTCAGAGACGCAGCGTTAAATATAAATTGGTACCAGAAAAAAGACACAAAAGAATTCTTTAGTGACAAACCAAAACTAATAGAAAAACTAAACATACCATACTCCCTCAAAGAAAGATTAAAATTTGAAATGCCTTTTACTGAAAAGGAAATGAAATCATATTCAGAAAAAAATGATTTTGCAAAAGCAGTTTATGATGAGATAAGAGGTGATAAAGGACAAAATTTGGACTGGGAAAAGTTTGAAGGTAACGACAACACTACAGTATCTACAGATAGTTGGTTTTTTGATAATATGAATGACGATGAAATAGGAATCATGCCTGATGGAGAAGGAATTTTAATAATTACTAACGACGAAACTTTTAAAGATAAGTTTTTAGATTTAAGTGAGGATGATGACTGGGCATATAACGCAGCTATGGGTTACCGTGGTTATTATGGTGATTGTGAGGAAATGGATACAGAGGAGTTAAATTATATGAACTCTTATTTAACCCCAGAAAATCGTGGACGATTACAAAATCTTAGAGAGTTAGTAGGCGAACCTAAATTTACAGAAGAGGAATTACGAAACGATGAAGGGACTGTATATGATTTCCTTGAAAAATATTTTCCAGTGGAAGCGGAGAGAATGGGTGATAGTTGGTTAGAAAGTTTAGGTTGTGCAGTTTGGAGAAGTAGAGCAGAAGCTACTAAAGCAGAGATAGATGATGAAAAAATATTTGACTATGATGAAAGAGGAAGAAACACCGAAATGTATATAACATGGAAACAATTATTACAAATTATTGGTACAAACAATGTTGAAAATTTTTCTGATTTAGGTGAAATAGAATTAAATGGTTTACCTTCCTTATATGATGGTTGGTATGACGCATGGGAGGTGGATGATGAAGGTGAAAAAGAAATGAACGAAGCTTTTACAAAAATGTTAGATGACATAGAAGAAGAAGGAGCAGATAACATTATAGAAAGAGTTAAAAGATATGAAGATTTTATTAAAAAAATCACACAACTTGGATTTAAAAAGGCAACAGGATGGAACCCAGGTTTCTCCAATGTATCACATACACATGAACTAGTGTCGAAACCGGACGGAAGTGGAATTACGACGAAGATAACGGTTGGTAATTATGACCCAACAATAGAAACAGTATCATTTAGGGATGAAAGTAACAATTCTACTAATAAAAATAGGATGGATAGTGTTAAATTAGACGATTTTGTAGAATACGTAACCAATCCAAGATTACCATTTAATCAAGAAGAAAAAGAAGTTAACGAAAACTACACAAATAGAATTATTAATAATATTATTAATAATATAATCACAGAAAATGTACGTAAGTAAAACAAGAAGTATTCTCAAAGCAGTTAGTTGGAGAATCGTAGGAACATTGGATACAATGGCCCTAGGATGGATAATAACTGGAAACCCAGTAATGGGGTTAAAAATTGGTGGGTTAGAATTATGCACCAAGTTTGTACTCTACTATATTCATGAAAGACTTTGGGTAAACTCTACCTGGGGGACTAAAAATAAAAAATCTTAGTCTAGATTTTGTTATTCTAAAAATTTTATTTATATTTGTCTTATGGAAAAATTAATACAAATAATAGGAATAGCGTGGGTGGTGATGTGTGTAGGACTAATAGCATGGACCTTTATAGAATACCTATTCCTCAAATTTAAAGACCCAAAAATATGAAGACTATATTAACATGTTTATTAGTAGGTATTTTATTTCATATAACATCAACTATTATAATTGATGGACCAAATTACTTAGAAAAAAAAATAAAAAACTATTTTAAAAAACAAAAAAAATGAAAGTAATAATCTGGATAGAGGAAGACCAACTAGAAGATTTAATCAAAGGAAATACAGTAGATTACTGGGAGAGAGAACCAGGTATGTTTGAAAAAGTAATTCAAGTTACAGTAGATACTGACATGTACCAAAAATTAAAAGATAATAGAACAAATGATAGACCAAATACAGACTAATAAATTATTATTTATAGATATTGAGACGTGTGGTTGTTACGCAACTTTAGATGAGGTAAAAGAAAAAAATACTACTTTATTTAATTTGTGGAATAAAATGGGTGATTCTTATTTTAGAAGACACTATCCTGAGGATTTAAGAATGTCTGAAGGTGAATTATTTAAAAAATACTCTGGTTTGTTACCAGAATTTGGGAGAGTAGTTTGTGTAAGTGCTGGTTTTATAACAGGAGAAGATAGAAAAATACAATCATTCACAAAAGGGGGAGAAGACGACATTTTAAAAGAAACAGTAGAACTACTTAACAGGGTAAATAAATTAGGTTTTTCTCTTTGTGGTCATAATATTAAAACTTTTGATTTACCTTATTTAGGTAAAAGAATGTTAATAAACAAGATTAAACCATCACCTATAATGCCTTCTCATGACACCAAACCCTGGGAAATAAAAGCGTTGGACACCAAAGAACTCTGGAACTTTGGTTCTTACAAAGGTTTGTCAGCCTTACATTTAATATGTAGTGTGTTAGGTTTTGAAACCCCTAAAGATGGAAAAGTAGATGGTTCTAACATTCATAAAAGTTATTACGTAGATAATAACATTTCAGAGATAAAAGAATATTGTGAAAAAGATGTAAACGCATTGATGGATATAGTTTCTCACGTAAAATCTCTATAAATTCTTTCTAATTAACATATATTTATATAAAAACAGATTTAAACATGGCCTTTAACTTTAAGGAAATCTTAACTAATTTAATTATTGAGGACAGTCGTTACGATGTTCTTATGAAAAAGTATACTGAACCAAAAAAGAAAGGTAAGAAAGCTCAAATGGATAAAGAGCTTCTAAAATCCTTAATGTTGGCAGACCCCACATCTAAAATTGAAGGTACAAACACAGCTGATGAAGATACTAGAGAGGTTGAAAAAGTTGGAGCTTATACTAACTGGTTAATTAAACAATGGTTAGGTTTACAACAAAAGGCAGACGCAGAACATGACTACGGCACACCAGAATGGACCCAAACGTTAGAGAGACTACAAGAATTATTTATGGAAGACCTTTATAAGGTTAGTGAGGACTTAGAAAAATTCCATTACCTAAAGAAAACAAAAAAATATAAAGGACAAAAAGATATCGGTCAAATAAAATCTGTAGAGGACTTATATGACAATGTAAAAGACTACCAAGTTAGTAAAGATGAGATAACTAAAACTAAAGCAGAAAGATTAAGAGATGATGTTGATAAAGTTTATGAAGATGATAAATGGTTAATCTTAGTACCTAAATCTAAAGAAGCTTCTTGCCATTACGGTGGTGGACAAACTAGATGGTGTACGGCATCGAAGAGTAGTAATTATTATGACCACTACGCAAAACAAGGTCCGTTATATATGATGATGTATAAAGAAGATGCCGGTAAAGCCCCATCTGAAAATAGAAGTCATCAGTTCCACTTTGAAAGTAATTCATTTTATAATGCAGAGGATAGAAGTATTGATTTAGGTTCGTTTTTTGCTACATACCCAGAACTTAAACCATTCTTTAAAGAAAAGTTTGCAACGTTTATGGGTAAAGATTATGGTAAACAAGTACAACTAAGATATCCTAATGATACAGCATCTAAATATATTTCTATTTATGGGTTCGATGAGTTTTTTGAAGCTTTACCAGAAACTTTAGAAAGATTAGATATTGAGATATCAAATAGTAGAGGATACGGTCAAAAAGACCAAAAAACACCAGCTTTTAGATTACCAGATGATATCACAAGATTTAAAAATTTAGAAATGTTACACATTGAGGGTATGTTAAGTGAGTTACCAGATGAGGTAGGTGAGTTAAAAAACTTACAATTTATATCTATACCTAACAACCCTAATTTAGTACACATTCCAGAATCAATAGCTAATCTACCAAACCTAGAAGTACTAAATGTTAAAAATAATAGTAAAATGGTTATACCACACAAAATTATGGAAAAGGCAGCTTGTGGTGAACTAGTACTAATTAAAACTCAACCAGATAAGTCTTTTGGGGTTGGTGAGTGTAAAAATGGTCAAAAAGTAGTAGTTAATTATGTTGATGAACAAGGTGATTACAAAACCGCAGAAGAAGCTCAAAATTCAATCCAGTAAAACTTCCCAAAAAAATTATTAAGAGTTATTGTCTAATCATTAAATTTATTGTATACTTATAAGGAATTAAAGAAAAAATGCGGGTGTAGCTTAATGAAAAGCGGCATACATTCCAGTAGGTAGATGGTGATTCGTTTCACCCACCCGCTCTAAAAATTAAAAATTATGGCGAAATTAAGAAAAAGAGGTAACAGAAGTAGAGAAGACAGAAGGTTAGACGCGGTTAAAAGACAAGAATATTATAACAGTCTTACACCACAACAAAAATTAGACCGTCTACCTATTAATGGTGAATCAAAGAAGGAAATTAATAAACTAACTCATTTAATAAAATTTGGAAGAAAAATAAATACACCAGCTACCCCTTCCAGAACTAAAAAAATGAAAGACGCTAAACCATCAAGAAAAGAAAGATGGGAAGCTAAACAAAAAAACAAAAATTAATATTATGAATTTACAAGTGTACAAATTTTTAAAATCAGAAGCGGAAGCAGATAAAAATAAAGCTTTAGCGAGTCTACACCTATTAACTAATCACCCAGCTGGTATAGGTGACCATTCAACCAAAGACTATTGGGATAACTGTAATGAAGCTATTAGATTATTAGCTTCAGCAGATGAAAGACTAGAAACTTTAGAAAAATATTTTAACCCTAAAGATTCAGTACAGTAAATGTTAAAAAAGTTTCTGTGGGGACTTGACAGAGACATATTTTTAATATATAATTAAAGAACGTTTTACACTTTAAAAAGATAACTATGAATCTAATCGACGCTTTACAAACAAAAGATACAATGACAGAAAATGGGATGACTACAAACTCATCCTCTTTAAATCACTGTGTCAATCTTTTCTTCCAAATCGGAGCAATGCGAGGTATGGATAAGAAGAGACTACTCGCCAAAGTCTCTAAAGCGTTTAATGAAGACCCTCTCACAACAATTAAAATTATTTTTTGGGCACGTGATGTCCGTGGTGGAGCTGGTGAGAGACAAATCTTCAGAGATTGTTTATTATGGTTATGTGAAAATCACAGAGTTATACTTAATAAAAATATTCATTTAATAAGTGAATACGGTAGGTGGGATGATGTACTAACATTGGTTGGTACAATGAATTGTTGGGAATCTGCTTTAGAGTTAATTAAAACAGCTTTATATAATGAAGATGGTTTATGTGCAAAGTGGATGCCTAGAAAAGGTCCTAAAGCGAATATTATTCGTAGGTACCTTAAAATGTCACCAAAACAATACCGTAAGTTATTAGTGGGACTCACAAATGTGGTTGAAACCAAGATGTGCGCAAAGGATTGGAAAAGTATCGATTATTCGAAACTTCCATCCTTAGCCTCGTCAAGGTACCAAAAGACTTTCATGAAGAATGATGAAAGTAGGTATGAAATGTACAAACAAGCATTAGTGGATGGTATAACAAAAATTAATGCTGGAGCGGTGTACCCTTACGATGTTATCAAATCTATAAAACATGGTGGTGAAAAAGTTGTTGCACAAGCACAATGGGACTCACTACCAAATTACATGGAAGATATAAACGAAAGAGTGTTGCCAGTAGTTGATGTATCAGGTTCAATGGAAACTCCAGCAGGGAATAACGGTAACGTTACCTGTATGGATGTTTCAACATCATTGGGTATGTACATCTCAGAGAGAAACGAAGGTGTTTTCAAAAACGCTTTTATAACATTCTCTTCGAGACCACAACTACAATTACTTGAAGGTTCTTTAGCTGATAGACTAGACCAACTGGAGAGAGCAGACTGGGGAATGAATACTGATTTACAAGCAACGTTTAAGTTAATCTTGAACCAAGCAGTAAAACACAATGTTCCAGTATCAGAGATGCCAACCAAAGTTCTTATTCTTTCGGATATGGAGTTTGATTCAGCAATCAGTGGGAACTGGGATAGTGTAACAGACTGGAACCCACCTGCACAAGAAATGATTAAAGGGATGTATGAGGAATCTGGTTACGAAATGCCAGGGATTGTTTATTGGAATATCCAAAGTAGACAAGACAATGTACCAACTCGTTTCGATGAGATGGGAACAGCATTAGTATCAGGGTTCTCACCCTCAATCATGAAAAACATTTTAAGCTGTGAGGAACTTACTCCTTACAAAATGATGATGGAGACTATCGGGTCTACTCGATACAAATCTATCACCATTTAACTACTTCGCCTTGTGCGATTTATATATGAAAGGAAGGTTACAGCAATCTTTAATTGTAACTAAACTAAACAACGAAACCCCTTCCTGAGAATCCCCGTATAGTAGTATATGGGGATTTTTCTTTTATAGAAATTTTTTCTATATTTATTATATATGAGGAAGTTATTAACAATATTATTAATATTCTTCACAACAACCACTTATTCACAGTGTGTATCAAATCAGTCTTTTACTTTGACACCACCGGGACCTTACCAACCAGGAGATGTGGTAATTGTGGATTATACTCTAGGTGCTTTTAACGGCATTAATATAAATTGGATTCATGCTTTCCAAATTAATTTAGGTGTTGGGTGGACTAATTTAGTACCTTTATTAACACCCGGTAATCCTATAGGTTCAACCGGTAATTGGTTATGGGATGTACAACATACCTATCCAGGAGGGTTTAACTTTGGACCAGGTTGGAGATTTGAAAATGCAGGGACAGCTGGTTGGGGTACAAGTTCAAATGGACCTTTCACAATGAGATTTAGAGTAACTGTTGGACAAACATGTACACAAGATGACCTCTCAATCTCAATGGAAGTTTTTGATGACTGTACTACAGGAGGTTGGGCGAATGGAAATTGTTGTAACGACCCAGCTTTTCAAATATACAACGGAATCGTTCAAGTAGTGACACCCACTACATCGAACATAAATCATTACTAAAAAAAAAATAAATTATGAAAAAACTATTCACAGCTTTATTAATCCTAGTAGGATTAACGACCTATGGTCAAACAACAATTAACCCAGACACTGTTTGTGTAAATGCAGTGGGAGAGCAATACTTTGTAACTAATACAGTGGGGTCCACATATCAATGGACTATAACTGGTGGTGGAGGTACGTTACAAACAGGACAAGGTACAAACTCAATCACCGTAGATTGGGGGGGTGTTGGAGGTCTCTACCCAAATGCGGTTGAGGTTATTGAAACTAATGCAACTAACTGTCCAGGTGCACCAGTATTACTTGATGTATTTGTACTTAATTTAAGTGGTAATGGTATTGGACCATTTTGTCCAGGTGACCCAACTACACCATTAGTGGGAACCCCTGCTGGTGGTACATGGTCGGGGACCGGAGTAGTAGCAAATACATTCCAACCATCAACTGGTGTAGGAAATTATGTATTAACATATACTATGGCAGGATGTTCAACCACTATAAACGTTGTAGTTAATAATGGACCGGTTACAGGACCAATACAACATTATTAGTATGAGGTGGTTAGTATACATATTACTACCACTACAATTATTTGCTCAAGAGACTTACACTAATTGTGGTGATATTATACCACAAAACTATCAAGTAAGTTATGATGTAGATAAGGTATATTATTGGGATATATCTGCGGGAGAAATTATATATAATCAAGGTAATTCAATTACAGTACAATGGCCAGATTCTATAGGTACATACATAATTTCAGTGTATACAACTAGATTTGGTTGTGAAGGTGACACATCTTACCATGAAGTTATTGTAGAGGATTGTCCTTATCTACAAATATTTGTTCCTAATTCCTTTACACCTAATAGTGATAATAAAAATGAAACTTTTTATGTTCACGGTGCGGACAAAGACGATATAGAGTTAATGGTGATATACAATAGATGGGGTGAAGTGATATATGAAACAACAGATAATACTCCATGGGACGGAAAGAATTGTCAGGTAGGGGTCTATACATACTCAATTAGGACACACAATCAACATTATACAGGTCACGTTACACTAGTAAGATAGTACTATACATTTAAATTTATATTTACTATTTATTATATAAAATAATAATTAAATTAAAAATTAAAAAAATGAAAAGAATTTTATTAGTACTGTTAGTCTTCTTTGGACTACAAACACAAGCACAACAATCAGCAGCACCTTATTTCTGCTGTGATTCAATAACATATTGGATAGACCAAAGTCAAGGTTTCAATATAGGACTTGATACAACAAACATAGTTCACAATCCAGATTCTATGACAGTATATTGGGGGATATGTACTGGATTTGCAGGAACTGGCATGTGTTATGCAGGACAAGGCATGTATGATTATTTTCCTCAAGTTACAGTATATGATACAGTAAAAGTTGGTTATGATGTATACATTTACGAGAATGGTGCAGTAGAAGTATGTAGTGTAGAAGAGTGGTTAGTATTTGACCAAAATAGTTTTTCATGGGTATTACTTAATATGTTACCAACTTCAATAAATGAATTAACATTTAATAGAATTAACGATGGTAAAATTTATGACTTACTAGGTAGAGAATTAACTGAAATTCCAGTAGGTAAACTATACATTAGAAATCAAAAATTATATATTACTAGATAATAGTTAATAACATAAAAATAATTAAACCGAAACTTAAAACTTTCGGTTTTTTTTTATATATTTGTAATATGAACTTAGGATATGCTTGTATAAACATGACACTTGGGGGACAGAAGCCCAAGATTACCACTAATAGGTCTATGATTAAAAAAACCTTTATAGATAAGGGTATAGACTATGCTGGGGAACTTTCCCTACTTAATTCGAGAGATTTATGTGAGATAGTAAAATGGAATGTGGAGAACGGGATTAATTTTTTTAGAATCTCGTCAGATATTTTTCCTTGGGCTTCTGAGTACAATATAGAAGACCTACCCCAATATCAAAGAATCAAGACTGTTCTTTCTAGTTGTGGTAATTACGCTAGAGATAATGGTGTTAGATTAACTTCACACCCAGGACCGTTTAATGTCCTAGTTTCACCTAGAGAACATGTTGTAGAAAACACAATAACAGACCTAACCAACCACGGTAAGGTATTTGATTTACTGGGTCTAGATAGAACACCGTACAATAAAATCAATATACATTGTAATGGTGTATATGGAGATAAACAATCTGCTTTAGATAGATTCTGTAAAAACTTTGAGTTACTCCCTGAATCAGTTCAGACACGTCTTACAGTTGAGAATGATGATAAGGCAACAATGTATTCCGTAAAAGATTTAATGTTTATACATGAACGTATTGGTATCCCTATTGTATTTGACTATCATCACCATAAGTTTTGTACCGGTGACATGACAGAACAAGAGGCACTTGAGTTAGCAATCTCAACGTGGCCTAAAGGAATCACACCAGTCGTACACTACTCAGAGTCCAAAGCTTTACACGAAAGTAATGATAAATTAAAACCACAAGCACACTCTGACTACATAAAAGAAATACCAAACACATATGGTAACAAAGTAGATATTATGGTAGAGGCTAAAGCAAAAGAATTATCTATATTACCTTACTTATCTGTTAACAATAACTTAACAATCATTTAACGTAAAGTTTAAGGTTTTTTTGGGTTTTATTATTACTTATTAGTATGGAAACAACCAACCCAAAAATAGATATTACCCCGGTTATTTATATTTTTATAATGATTGTGGTTTTTACTCTAGGAACAACATTTTAATAAAATATTATTTGTTCATTTCTATAATTTTTCTTATCTTTGTACCATACAAGGAGGTAGCACACAGGGTCTGATAACCAATAGGTTATTTCATAGCTGGTGTAGATTGGGCAGAACTCTAAATGAGAAAGGAATCCCCCTCCTTGTTTTATATTAAAAATAAAAAAAATATGAATATATACTTATTTGACTTCGACAATACAATTGTTGAACTACCCTACAAAGAAACAATACAATATCTAGACCAAAAAGAGAGTCTAGACCCTAAACTAAATTTTAAACTAATTCAAAAAACTAGAGAAGATTATCTTGAAGCACTTAAATATGACCCTGACGGTCTATTCCTAATCCTATCCAATAGAATAGTGGAAGTTAAGGATTCTTTAGTTAAGTTATTAAAAAATTTAGGTTACAATTTTGAAGATTATTATTTAATTGATGGTGATGATAGAAATAAAGGGAATCGTGTAAGAAAAATTTTAGATAAATATAAAAATTGTAAGTCTATAAAGTTTTGGGAAGATAAAGATAAACACATCAACTCAGTTACTGAAGTTATGAAAGATTACCCTAATATAGAATTAGAAATTATTAAGACTGTCTAACCTATAGAAACCCAATTAAACGGTACGTTTGGTTGTTGTTCACAGACACCTGTTTCAGTGTAGTATTTTGTAGTATAATCTTCATAATCTTTTGCGGTCTCATACCACTCTTGATTTTTATAGTCAGCACCACTCATTACGGCCATTTCTTCTTGAGACAAAGACCCTGGTAGTGTTGGGACACCTGTATTTGCTTTACAAGACCAATTACTACTTTGACATCTAAAACTATAAAAATTATCACCCATACAAGCGTAACACTCACAACCTAAATAATCAGCTGCTTCCTTTAGTATACCTAATTTATCAGCTCCTTTACAAGCTGTAAAATAAACTTTAGTACTAGAATTTACTACTGGTTTTATATTTTCTAAAAAACTTATATCGTAATAATAACTTTTACCACTTTCTTTTATTTTACCAGTCTTAACCCATTCTAGTGTTTCAGGGTCATAAACTTGTTCTTCATATTTTTCACCACCCTTTGCGGTTGAAAGTAAATTACCTGGTGAACCGTGAGAACCTATCAATAACTCTTCTAACACAATACCACTATTTTTCATTTGTTTAAAAACTTCATTTGCTTGTTCTAGAGTATCATACGTTCCAGTTACAACACCAATTTCTTCTAATATTTTAACAGCTATAGTCTCCCAACCTTTTTTAGGGAATATCAATCTTGCTTTCGTTGGTTTAGCACCAACTACTTGTCTTAGTAACCAGGATATTGGATTGTATTTTAAACCCATTTTACCTACGTCCTTAATAGCTTTAAGTAATTTATCTGTAAATGATGGGTCTGTTTGTTCTTTTAGAATTCTACGAATTAGGGGTTTCATTTAATTTTTTCTATATTTTCAGATGGTCTATCTGCTAAATCTATAAGTTCTTTATTATCTACTGTCCATACATTATCAAAAATAGGAATCATATTTCTCATATTATCTTTAACTTTTTGATGATATTGTGCTACCATTTCAGGTGGAAGACTTCTAGGTCTTTCAGTGTTTCTAATTTGTGCTAATTCTAATGGTGTTCTAACATATACAAGTGTGGTGTTAAATCCATTATCTTTAGCTAATTTATGAACATCTTTCATTACTTGTTCTTGTCCACCTCCAGCATCGTAAACCACATTAACTGGTTGATTTCTTTCATATTCTATAAAGTTTTTAAGGAATTTAACAGTTTTATTACGAGGGTCTGATGTTGTAAAGGTCATATCTAATATTTTTTGATACCCTTCAGGTGTTGAAATATTTTCTTCCCATTCATCCCCCCAAATTTTCTTTGCTGTCATTACTCTAACCTGGTCAACATTAAATTCTTTAACATTATTTAGATTTATAAGATTTCTAGTTATAAAACTTTTTCCAGCACCTGGTCCACCAGCTATAACAACAAAATTATTATTGGGTGTGTCAAAGTTAACAACCTTTTCTTCCATTAGTACTTCTTCACGTAATATTTTTCTAATTAAATCTTTCATTTAATATAAATATCTTTGTTAGATTAAAATAATTTATGTATCTTTGTATTATGATAGATAACTTTATAAATACAGGAATAGTGAACTCATACGAGTTAATTGTGGGTGAGAAAACAATGGATGAATTAATAGAAAAATCAAAGATACCAATCTTTTTTATTCATCCAGAAGAAAATTATGATAATGAAGATTTGGATACCATGATAGACTATTTTATTACTACTGAAGAGTATGAAAAATGTGCAATACTAAATAAATTAAAAAAATAAAATGAACGAGAGTAGAGACTTAAAAAGAATACAAGAATTTGTAGATAAACTAAAAGCCACCAACTCAACTAATGATAAGATTGATATTATTAAAGAGTATAAGGATGACTACCTGATTAAGCGGGTTTTAAAATATACCTATTCACCATTTAAACAATTTCATTTGACAAGTACAACAGTAAAGAAGAATAAAAAATTAGAATCTAAAATAGGTTATAATGATTTGTTTTACTTGTTGGACGCATTAAGTAAACGTACAATAACCGGACATGACGCAATTCAATATACCAAAGGTTATATTACTGGTATGGAGGATTGGCAAAAAGATTTAGTATTCTGTATTTTAGATAAGAACTTAAAGACAAGAACGGGAGCGGACCTAATCAACAAAGCAATTCCAAAATGTGTCCCAACTTTCAAGGTAGCACTAGCTAACTCTTATGATAAACAAAAGGGTAAAGTTGATTTTAATAAACAAACTTGGTTCGCCTCCCAAAAGTTAGATGGTGTAAGATGTTTAGCGGTAGTAGATGAAAATGGTGAATGTAATTTCTATTCAAGACAAGGTAAGACATTTGATACTTTAGATACTCTCAGAAAGGAAATAGAGAGTCTAGGGTTAACTAATGTTGTTTTTGATGGTGAGGTATGTATTGTTGATGATAATGGTGTAGAAGACTTCCAAGGTATTATGAAAGAAATTAAAAGAAAAGACCACACCATTGAAAATCCTAAATATAAAATATTTGATTATCTTACATTAGAAGAATTCGATACACAAATTAGTACAAGAAATTTAAGTTTAAGATTAAGTACTTGTGTTAAACCTAAATTAAACTGTATAGAAATGTTAGAACAATGGAAAGTAGAGTCGGATGAACACTTTCAAGAGTTGGCAGAACTAGCAACTAAAAATAATTGGGAAGGTTTAATGTTACGTAAAGATTGTGAATACAAAGGAAAAAGAAGTAATGACCTTTTAAAAGTTAAGAAGTTTTTTGACGAAGAATATGTGGTAAAAGGTATTGAAGTTGCAGTTCATAGAATTATAGTAGACGGATTAGAGGTAGAAGAAGAAATGTTAAGTAACGTTATAATAGAACATAAGGGTTGTGAAGTGAGAGTGGGTTCTGGTTTTGACCATGAAGAAAGAAGAATGTATTATGTTCCTGATTTTCACCCAGACAGTTTAGTTGGAAAAACAATCACAGTACAGTACTTTGAAGAAACCCTTAACCAGGATGGTTGTCATTCATTAAGATTTCCAGTTGTGAAACATGTGTATGATGGGGAAAGAACTACTTAAAATTACTTAAGAAAGGCCACAACTCATCCTCAACTAGTACTTTAGTAACCGAAGGTAATAACCAAGGAGATACATTAGATAATTTCATACCATTTGTTAACCATAAAAATACTTGTTGATTTTTAAGAGCTGATATTTGAGCCTCACCAAAAGTTCCTGCTCCAGCTGTACCATCGAAGTTAATTAAATTAGTATCACAGACTTGTAACATGTATAAATCTTGATGTACAATTTGTTCTCTTATTTTTTCTTGGAATATTTTAAATTCTTCTGGTGTTAACTGATTAGATTTCCATTTCTTAAACATATCTTGGAACTCTTTATCTGCCTCTCTAACCGTTTCTGCTCTCATAGGATTTAAAAGTGCCGGTGTTGATAATCCTTGATAACTTAGGTCACCTGTAGTTACAAGAGTAAGTAACCTTTCATCTTTCACAACATGAGTAGGACCAAAAAAGTCCTCTACTTGGCCCCTCCAAGAAACAGCATCTTTTGCAAAATCAATACCACCACCAAGATACATAGCTTTTGGTTTAAATATCCCAACAGTAGATTCTGGGTCCATCACATCTAAAATTTCAATAGTATCTTGAATTTCACCCATTGAAGCATTAATTAAGAAATTAGTAGCCTTATCAGTTATAAAACGTTTAACCCATTTAATTAACTTACCTACAGTAGTTTTTGCTTTAATTTCAGGAATACCTTTATATGATATTTGTTCATCCATTTCTACAGACTCATCTTCTACACCTAAATCTATATAGTCAGCTAAGTCATCACGTAATTTTTTACGTGCATCTAGTGGCATCATTAATAATTCGTCTTGGATGTCGGTAACATCATTAACTATTTCTTCTTTTAATATTTTTTTAATTAAATTTTTCATTAGTAATCAGTATTGGCTTTTTCACCTCTTATTATTTCTAGACCAGCAGAAGTACCAATTCTTGAAGCTCCCGCGTCTACCATTTTTTCTAAATCCTCTCTACTATAAATACCACCGGAAGCTTTAACCTTTAAAGGTCCAGCATTTAAAGACATTATCGATACATCATCTACAGTCGCACCTCCAGGACCACCATCTTCAGGTTTATAAAATCCAGTAGAAGTCTTAACAAAAACATTACCTGCTTTTTGTTCCCCAACGGTCTCTATAACAACATCTCTAATTAAACCTGTTAATTCAGCAACTTGGTCACTAGTTAAAGCAGCAGACTCTATAATCCATTTTACAACCTTGTCCTCACCAACCCCCACAGAAGTACCATCACTAACTTCTTTTCTAACCTTATCTAAATCACCATTTTTAAAGGCCTTATAATCTACAACAAAATCCAATTCATCAACATTATTATTAATAGCTTCCATAGCTTCATCCATTTTTTCACCTATACTATCATCTCCATCAGGAAAACCAATAACAGTACCAACTAAAAGGTCTGAATCATATTCTTTAATCATTTGGTCTGCTAAATTAACAAATTCAGGCCTTATCATGACCAACTTCATATTATGGTCCATAGCATCCTGAATTGTTTTAACGACTACTCTAGTAGTTTCATCATCACTAATACCAGCTTGTTCAGAAGTCTTTAAGTAAGTAGAGTCAATATATTTACCCACATCATTACTATCATCTTCTGTTAGTAGAATTAGTTCTTTAATTCTTTTAATATCTTCTGTAATCATATCTTTCATTAATTATAAATATATTTAAAATCAGTTAACTTGTTTAGTAGTATTTATATAATAAAAAGAATCATGAGAATCAATTGGATAAACGGTTTTGATGCCGGTAACAAAAAAGAAAAATACAGTTTAACATTTAGATTGGGTACGTTTACTGTTTTAGAAATTAAATTATGCCCATGTAATAAAAAAGGTTGTACTAAATTTAGATTTATGATTTGCAACCTTGGATTAGAAATATAAATTTTAATGGACAAGTATATATACCGAGGTAAATTAGAAAGAGTTGTTGATGGTGATACTATTGATGCTCTTATTGATGTTGGTTTTGATATTTGGGTTAAGAAAAGAATCAGATATAAGGGAATTGATACTTGGGAATCCAGAACAAGAAACCTTGAAGAAAAGAAATTAGGTTTAGCTGCTAAAGAAAGAAACAAAGAATTATTAGAACAAGTATCATCAAAACCAGGATACTTTCGACTAAAGTCTTATGGTGTAGGTAAGTATGGTAGGGTGTTAGCGGAAGTTTTTATACTGGATAATAATGAAAATACGATATGTATAAATAACCAATTAATATCTGAAGGTCACGCTTATGTGTACGATGGTGGTAAAAAGAAATTATTAACAGAAGTAAATAATGGTTAAACAAACACAAACACAAATATTAAATGAAGTTTTAACCGAACTACAAGAGATTAAAAAAGGTCTCCCAAACGGTGAGTTAGCATTAATGCAAAAATCGTTAGAAGATTTAGAAAAAGGTCAAAAATCTCTAAAAGGGGAAATAAGAACTATACAAAAAAGGTTATTTAATCCAGATAGTGGGGTAATTGTTGAAGTTAATAAAAATACAGAATTTATGAATGAGTCCCAACCTAAACTAAAAGAGGTGGATGAAGTGATATCTTGGAAAGGTAATGTTACAAAAGCATTATGGGTGGTATATTCAGCTATTATAGGTGTTATAATTAAATTATTATTTTGGGATTAATATGAAACTAGTAGTCACAATTATAATATCTATAGTATTGGGTAAGTTAATATGTTATTTAGCAC
>Ga0098042_1000304_pt1 | contig 19416 bp, 31 predicted proteins | sample 9_EtaG_FD_75066 | JGI IMG/M metagenome (GOLD analysis project Ga0098042, IMG submission 75066) | Marine viral communities from the Subarctic Pacific Ocean - 9_ETSP_OMZ_AT15188 metaG | ecosystem: Environmental > Aquatic > Marine > Oceanic | place: Pacific Ocean | collected 2015-01-10
AAACAGAAGTAGAGACAACATCTGGGATTCCATATGAAGGGTTTAGACCTCCAGAAGGTATGACAATTGAAGAAGGAGTAGATTTTTATGAATCGTTAGATGAAATAGATCAAATGTTATATAACTCTGATGTGGAATCAGCGGTAGAAATTATTGAACAGGAGGGCCAAGATGGAAGAACAGTGGAAGACCAAATTGATGTTGCAGAAGACGGAACAGAAGTTGTTGGAAGCAGCGCTGAAATACTTAGCAGGCCCGCAGTTGAAGATGCCCCCGGAACTGGAGAACCTACCGGAGGAGAAGTGGGAAGTGATCCTAGCCCTGTTCCAACAGCTGGAAGCGGAGAGGGAGTCGTCAATCCTGCATTAGAAGAAACGGTGGAAGAGTCTTGGTCTGCAATGTCTGACGTTCCTTTTGTTGAATTAAGTGCAGAAAATCAAGCGTATGTTACACAGGCTAAAGAAGATAATACACTAACAGGCGAAGTAGTAGATCAAGTTGAGCAAAACGAAATCCAAAACAAAAAAATTACAGCTGCCAATGCACGAGTAAAAGATGCTACCGGCGTAGACTATGGTGGTGCAGAAATAACACTTCCTAAAGAATCACGAGCTGAAATAAAAGATACAGGAGAAACTGCAGAGACTATAACAACAGAACTTGTGCAAGAGTTTGGTCCTAATGTTAACCGTATGCAAGAGCGTGGTAAGTTAGTTGTTGTTGATAATGTAGAACAGTTGCCCGCTGATGTTAAAGTATCTCCTAATGCTAACGGCGCGTATAATCCAAATACTCAGACTTCTTATATTATTGCTAACCGCATAGAAAAAGGTCAAGGACGTCGTATATTATTACATGAGATAGGCGAGCATTACGGATTAGAACGTATGGTAGGTAAAGATTACCAAGCTATGCTCAATCGTCTTAAAACATTAAGAAAACAAAATGCTGATGTAGATGCAATTTTTGTAGAAGTGCAAGCCACTTACCCTGAACTAGAAGTAAACAGCAACCCCTTCTTACAAGAAGTTATGGCTAAACTAGGTGAGCGAGCACCTAACAATACATTGTTTAGACGTATGGTAGGCGCAGTTAAAAACTTTTTACGCAAGCTTGGGCTTTACGACGTTAACCGATTTAGTGATGTTGACATTCAAGATATGATCTTAAACTCTTTAAGAGTTTCTCTAGCAGAGGCTAGTAGTAAGTCACTGGCATCAAGTACACCAGCTGTACAGTTATCTAAAAAAGAATTAAAATCTGTTGCTGGGTGGCTACCCGAAAGAACAACTCAACTATTAAAAACACTAGATAATAACAATGCAGCTTCAAATTATGCCAAACGAGGAACTTATTACGTAGCTACAATGTCACCTCAACAATTTTTAGATTTAGCTAATCCAGTGCTTACAAGCGCTAGTCAAAAGCTTAACTTAAAAGCTTTAGATGATACCATTAACGCTAAAGGCATTATAAAATGGGTTAATCAAAACGACAATGATCTGCGTAACCCTTATAATGTGCCTTATTTAGAATTTGAGTTATCTGAAAATCTCAGAGGAATGCCTCAAATTAAAGAGCATGAAGGACGGCATAGAGCAAGAGCTTTGCAACGATTAGGAATTACACAAATGCCGGTGCTTATGATAGGCCCTTCAAGAAGTGTAGCTCCAGACAACACAGACAGGCGATTTCCAAAAAGAGTAGCGGTTCCTGAAATGGCTGGTAGAGAGTTTGCAAGTCAAGAATACAGCCGTTCTTTACCTATTCAAATAGAAAATATAATTTCTATAGAGTCTAAAAATGAAGCTGCTATTAGAGAATTAATAGATTTTAATGTTAATTCTCAAGTATCCCCCAACATTCAGTTCTCAAGAGAAGCTCCTCCAGGTGGAGTTAACCCTGCGCAAAGTAGAGCCTTATTAAAATATGCAGGTGACTTGCAACAGAAACTACCTCTTCCTACAAAAGATTACATAGATGGTGTTTGGCAAAAAGTTTTAGAATTACCTACATCAATTAAAAAAGCCTGGACCGGTATGTTAGGTTTACAAGCTATGGTTGATTTGTATGATAAGTATTTACCAAGTATTAAAAAACTTATGAATGTATTAGAGCGTCGTGCAGCAGAGGTGGAAACTACACGAGCAGAGGTAGATGTTTTAGGTAATTTAGGCATGGATATTATCCAAGGTAAAAAACGAAAACTTATAGTTTATGACAATAAAACAGGAAAAGTAAAAATAGACAGTAATGGACAAATCGTTTTTTCTGATAAAACAACTGACCGTACTTACACTCCAGAACAAATAAAAAATTGGGAAAAAATTACATACAAACTTTCTGCAGACAACGTAGACCCAAGAGATCCAAATAATTTTGCTAACCCAGATGTAATAAAATTCTTTAATTTACCGCCTGAACTACAAGCATTGGCTATAGCTTATACTGAAAAATTTGAACAATACGGTGATAGCTTATTAGATGCTTATAAAACAGCAGCACAAAAAGCTATTAAAAACGATGAGACTGCTCAAGAAGTAGTAGATAGAGTAATAAAAGAATTTACAGAAAATAGATTAAAATTTTATCAGCCGTTTAGACGTCGCGGGGATTATGTTTTATCTTATGTCTTAGAAAAAGATTTAAATGAACATAATGAAATTATGGAGCAAATAGAAAACGGCACTATTAGATCAACCGATGATTTTGTGACTAATGAGACTGCTCAAGAAGTGGTAGATAGAGGTGATAGCTTAATAGATGCTTACATCACAGAACTAGAAAATAAAAATAATAGGATTGAAACAAGTGATGCACAAAAGAAACTTTTAAAAGCAAAAGAATTTGAGCGGTATCAAAAATTAGTTAACACCGTAAGATTTGAAACTAAAGCAGCGTATGTAGAGGAAGCAATTAAACAAGATGCTGCTGAGGGCGTTACTATATTAAAAGCAGAAATAGATCCAGAGAATAAATCATTCAGAGTAAGTGGTGAAGGAGCTGTAGGTATAATGCAGGAAGTAACAGGCATTTTGCAAAAAACAGATGAAAAAGGAAATCCTTTAGTAGACGAAGCTGTCATTAAAGAAGTAGCCGGGCTATTTTTAGATGCTCTTCCTTCTCAATCTATTAAACAACAATCGCGCCAAAGAATAGGTACTGGAGGGTACATAGAAGATATAGTAGGTGGCTTTATTGATTTAGGCGCACGTATGGCAACTCAAGTTGCTAACTTAAAATACATCCCAGAAATTAATGAAACTATTGCTGATATTAGTAAAGAAAATGCAGCGTATCAAGCTGATTTAGATCCTGCGGGCGTTGGCAGCGCTGAATTGCAAACTTCACTTAATTCAGTTGTGGAAAGACTTGAAGATTCTAAAAGTTTTTTTCATAACCCTGTGGCTGGTCCAATATCTTCTAGGTTTGCTTATTTAAGTTATCTTACTTCTATTGCTGGTAATGTGTCTTCTGCATTGGTTAACGCTACTCAGTTAGCCATTATTGTTTATCCAACATTAGTTGCAGAGTATGGGTTTGGTACGGCTAATAGAGTAATGGGGCAAGCTTTTAAATACTACTTTGGTGGCGGCAAAGATAGCAACAGAGGCTTTTTGCCAGATCAATCTTTTGGGATGAAAGACGGACAACTACGAACAGATTTGCCAAAAGACATTCAAAGACTTTATGATGAGGGGATAAGAAATAGTGTATTTCGTAGGGGTGTAGGATACGAACTTACTGAAATGCGTAAGACAAATGCTAAAGACTTTGTGGGTACTAAAGCTAAGTTTGATGCATTGATGGGTTGGATGTTTCAAAATACAGAACGAATGAACCGAGAAGTAACTTATTTAGCTGGGTATTTAGCTGCTAAAGAAAAAGGAGCTTCTTTTGAAGTAGCTGAACAAAAATCAAGAGAGCTTACTCGTAGATCACATGGTACTGCACTTCCTGAAATAGGCCCGCGATTCTTTCAAGAAGGTTTTGGTAAAGTAATGTTCACCTTTAAACGTTACGGTCATGCAATGTTGCATTTATTATTTAAAGCGTTTAACGATGCTTATCGGGGTGAAACTAAAGAAGTAAAAGATATAGCAAGAAAACAAATACTAGGTATCTACGGTGCCTCATTTACTTTTGCAGGACTTCAAGGCGCACCATTATATGGCTTTACTCAGGCATTAGCAGAAGTAATGTATGCAATGTTTGGCGACGAAGATGAGCCATTTGATTTTGAAGAATCTACACGGGAAATATTTGGAGACATAGGATACCGAGGCCCACTTAATAAATTACTTAATGTAGATATTGCATCGCGTACTGGGTTTGCTAACTTAATTTGGCGGGAAGACCCTCGTCGTGTATCTGAAGTTGGACTCATGCAGTATGTATTAGAGCAAGGTTTAGGACCTTCATTCTCTTACGGTCTAAGCGTTAATCGAGGATTACAAGATATGGCACGGGGTAATATATATCGCGGCATAGAACAGACTCTGCCGGCTTTTGCACGTAACCCTATGAAAGCCATAAGATATGCTACTGAAGGAGCAGTAAATAGAAAAGGCGCAGAGATAGTACCACTAAACCCACTTGATGGATTCTTACAAATCTTTGGGTTTACTAATGAAGACCTCTCTTTACAGTATGCGCGTAATCAATCAATGAAACAAGCAGAGAAAAACTTTAATGCTAGACGTTCTGGGTTACTCACTGCTTATTACTTAGCTCGTAAAAACGGCGACTTTGATATGATGAGAGAAGTGCAAAGTAAAATAAATGATTTCAATCGCAGTACTATAGGACGTGCAAACCCTATTACTGGAAGCACTTTAAAACGTTCTTTTAAAAATAGAGAAGACTCAATCAATAGCAGTGTAGGGGGTATTACCCTTAACAAAAGGATTGAAACCGCAGTTCGTGATGAAATGGGCAGCTAACTAAGCATCCACGTTCTAACACCCATTAAATCATCTTCGATTACTACTAAAGCTTTTACTCTTACCTTTAAACGTTTTGCACCACACTCAACAGCGTGTAAAAGTTCTGGTGTTTTTACCGTAGGAATAAAAAAACTATCACCGGTTTGCATTGCCTCAAACGGTAGTACCCACTCAGGATCATTGTGTAGCCGCATTCTTTATATCAACCTTTTCACCTAGTGAACTAATTTTAATCCTGTATACCGCTGTGGCTGCTTTAGAAACATCTTGCCACCCTGCTGTCATACGCTGTTTAATTGTTTTACCTGTAGCGTCTTTACCCGTTTCAATGTCTACGCCTATTCCCCTTAACTCATGCACAAAATGTTTAGTGCTTACTGTAAGCTCTGCTAGATACTGATCAAAGTCGCGTTTCGATAAATAAATATAATCCCTATCGTGGTCTATGCGAATAGTAAGTTGCCTATCAGGGGCCGACTCCATCTTACCATCTCGAAATACAAGTTGCTTGTCTAAGTTACTATTCATGTAGGTGTCTAGAATGTCTTCGTAATCTTGGTCATTAATACTACCATTATCATCGCGAATTTTCATCATCTCCCCAATAACAAATTGGTAAATTCTTTCAACATCTACCATTAAAATACCCGACTCATTTACAATTTCTCCTGCAGTCATAGTCACGGCTACTAAATTTTCATAAAAACGATATGCAGTATCATTACCAAAATCTTCTACGAAACGTTGTTCCCATTTAGCAAGATTAGCTTTAATCTTAGGTGTATCGCCAAAAGCATAAACTGCTTTTACAAAATCAGGACCGGCCCACCCATAGTCAGAGTTAAACACATCAAAGATTTCTTTTCCGATACGAGCATCATCCATAAATGCTTTAGGTTTTCTCACCGTAAATTCAATCAACCTAGCAGCTTCTCCATTAGGATTAGACCTAAGCTGTTTTAATTTATCAATCAATGAATGATTAGAAGTTAGTATAGCTATGACAGACGCAGGCGCCTCTACATTACGCTCCTGATTAGTTGATGCTTGCATTCTAAGTTTTGCTTTACCTGAAGACACACTTAAAATAAAATCAGAAATGTGATATGCGCTTCTATTGCCTACTTCATCCCACCCTACAGGCAGACTATGTAGCGTTAAAAATCTTTGTTGTAAAGCTAATGGAGTAGTAGTCTGAGCGTACACATTTTCAGGTTCCCCCCATATGCTAGTCGCTGCTTTTAATGCACCTGTTTTTGCCGAACCTGATTCCCCAGTTAAAGAAATAGCAACGCCTGCCGTAGAAGAATACTCCATTAAAATAGAACCAAACCCGCACAACATAGTAAACATATGCATCTCTAGTCCATGTTGATTAAGCTTTTGTGCTGCAGCTCGCCAGTTTGCATAAGTGCCGCTCTGCGTTAAATAAGGAGCAATGGTTTGTGCCATATTAGAAATAGGCGTATCTTTTTCTGTCCCATCTCTTTTTAGTTCACGCCTACCAATAACAAACGAACTCTTATCTTCGTTCCAACCCATTTGATCGTACATCGTATCGTACTTACCTTTACGTTGCATATCTTTTGCCCAGTCTATAAAATATTTCATAATGTAATCCTCTTGCTGTTTTGACTCATAATAAATCCCTTGGCTTGTTAACATCTTTCTTAGTTCTGCAGGGTCATATACTATTTTCATAGGCACAATAAATTCTAATAGCCCGTCGTGAGGGTGATGTACATTTACAAGCAAACAGTTACCATCTATAGAACTTCTTAAATGTCTAACTACTAGCATCTCATAATCATAAATTAATATCTGATCTTCAAAAGATGCGCCTCCTTTTTTGTCATGAACCGTAATAGTTCTATATACTCCTCCATGATTAGCGCCTATCCAATACCCTTTTTCATCTAAAGTTTGAGGCAATCTGTTCTTTTCTTTTTTTACTTTAGGTAAAACTTCGCCCTCTGTTGCAACAGTTTCAGCAACTTCAGCTTTTATAGGAACTTTACACAATTGTAATGGGGTTGAAATTTTATTCCAGTGAGGGCATTTAGTGCAGATGCCGGGATTATGGTTATCTATATCTGCACAGGTGTGAGGTTTGTCTTGAGTAGATAAAGCTTTTTCTTCAGTTTCTTCGTAAGTGTAACCAGGATGGCCTTTAGATAATACGTGAACCCATTTGTCTCGATCAGCTGAGTTTTGAATAAGCGATACTATTCGCCACCATATAGGTTCAGGGGCACTCTTCACATTATCAATATAATATTTTACTTGAGCGCATCCTTGATCATTTTGTTTTACGCTGTTTTTTAATAATACCTCAAAATTGTTTTCAATGTTTCCATACTTTAATTTTTTCTCTTCGTCAGTAAAGCTTTGTTGCTTCACTAATTCTTCAAGAGGAACCTCTTTACTTTCAATGCAACTTATAATTCGTTTAAGCTCATACACCGGAGCATCTTTTAAAATTAGAGTAGGCCTTGGCGGTTCTGATTTATAATTATTAGTATCCGGACATCGCAAGATTCTAGCCGAGTCCGCCGTTACAGAGGGGTCAATTTTTAGTCCCGTGTCTAAACAAAACTTTTTAAGTTTGTCAGCTAAAGGTTTCCATTCTTCTCTAGTAAGTTGATGTTTTAAAAACCAATATACGTGAATGCCGTTTCCACTATTTACAATAGCAGGCATAGGCAACTCAGATTGTTCAATAAAATTACTCAATGCAAGCAAGGCTTCTTTTTGAGATGCGTACTCTTTGTTCTCACCTACATCTAAATCAAGATAAAAAGACTTAATAAATTTAGTGCGAGCGGCCTCACGCTTTTGAGTTTCAAAAGTACCCATAGCAATGAAAGTATTATGATGCTCTTTGTATTTATCTATTAAGCCGACAGCTTCTTCAAGTGAATGTGCGAATGCGTGATTAAAAAGTTTAGTATTTGGTTTATTGTAAGCTATGCAATAGATTCCTTCATCAGGAAGAGCCTTGCTATAAAATTCATTTAGCATATTTATCTTTCGCTTTTTTAGTCGATAAGACGCCCCTACACAAATGTGCAGTTTTTAAAAACCTTCGGAGCGTTATCTATTCTACTCTTATCGGATTAATCTTCAACCCCTAATTTGGGGACTATTTTAGTATCTAAAAACTCTTTAGCTAAGTTCATATGAGACAACGGAAGAGTATCGGTATGATTCTCAAACTGTTCATCCCATGCTTCACTAAGTGCTTTTAAAAATTTTTTAATCTTGATACAGTTCTTATCCCTAATGGGAGAGCCTCGAAACCAACTATGAATAGTCATTCGAGATACCTTAAAGACTTTAGCAACTTCAGTCGCTGGAAGGTCTGCATTTACACAGGCCTTCGCTAACTGAACTCCAAGTCTATCTGTGTCAAAATTATTAAGCTCAAGCAAAAACGTCGGGCTATATTTTTTTGGCATAGTTATTCCTCTGCAAATTGTTTTAAAATGTCTGACAAATCGTCAGCAGGTTTAGGTGGTATCTTGCTACCTGCACGCACCACCGGCTCGTCTTCTTTAGGTACTTCTACAACAACTTCAGGTTTTTCTTCTGTCATTTCTTCAAACGTTTCAGGAGCTTTGTGTTCATAACCAGCAACTGCTTCAAATCCAAATCGATCTGCAGTACCTGAACCCCCCTCTACATATTGAATAACTTGAACTGCTCTAAGTCTTAAAGATACTCCAGCACCAATTAAAGGTGTGAAATATGGAGCAGCCGAACCATTTATTTTAATCTCAGATCCTCCCCAAATATTACTATCTATCATAGGTATACCTTTAGCATCAAAGATAGCAGGCTTATACGCAGCTTTTGATTTAAACTTAAGAATAATATTACCTGTAGGTTCGCCCGCTTCATTTAGCTCCTCTAGATATGGTGGAGGGGCTTTCTTAATCTGAGCACCTTTTGCTTTCTTTAGTTCTTTTTCATAGTTCTCGGCGTAGACCTCATTTATCTGTTTTAAGATAGGTATAGCATCTTGCTTAGATAAAATAAGATTTACTTTGTAGTCACCCTCTTCCGAAAATTTAGTATCCGGTTTAGATAACCAAGGGTATTGCGCAACACCTTGAGGTGTTGTAAATGTTACAGGCTGTTGAGCCATAGTCTTTCTCCTTATTTAGCAGTTGGTTTACGTACAGTTATTTTAAACTCTCTCATCGTACTGATACCAGGAGGGAGACCCTCCTCCTCTCGTGTACTTAAAAACTCTTTAAAGTTTGCTTGACTGATGCGTTGTTGTAATAACTCTAACGCTTGGTTTTCTAGTACAAACGTTTTAAAGTTATCCCAATCCCCACATACAAAGTTTTCTTTAAGGGTTTTAATAATTGTACCGCTTTCAGTGCGTAGTGTTTCTGCACCAATGTCATCGCAAGTCTCTAGCATGGCACTCTCCAATCTATTCAACTGATCTTTGAATTCACTATCCTCTTGCTGGTATTTCTTAGCTAACTTATCTCGCTCTAATCTTATAGCCAAATAAGCTTTCACTAAGGAATCTACTTTTACTTCACTCATAGTCCTATTTCCTCTCTATATAAATCAACTAAATTCATATGCCTATCTACTTTACCCTGTAGCATTGCATACATCCTTCTTTCAATCGGAGACCCTTGTAAATGTACAACCGTCATTTTGTTTTTCTGCCCTACTCGATCAATCCGCGCAATGCATTGTATGTAGACTTCAACACTCATTACAGGCGACCAAAATACTACGGTGTCTGCCCGGGTAAGTGTGATGCCATGCGCTACGGTTTGAGGTTGTAGAACCAAAACTCGTGGGTCTGTTCCATTTTGAAACTCTTTAATAATCTGTGTACGATTGTGTGCTGATACACCTCCGTGAATTATTTGTGTAGTAATCCCGCTCTTCTCAAGATGTTCGGCTACTATATCTATAGTGTGTCTATAGGGTACAAAAACAAGAACTTTGTGAGCTGTTTGTTCTATAGTGTCAACAAGTTCTTTAAGCCTAGGTTTAATATCAAACTGCACAACTTTTTGCTCGTCAGTGTATACTGCGCCACCTGAAATCTGTAAAAGTTTTGTCATGGCGGCCGCAGCGTTTACTGATGTTACCTCTTGTCCCGCTGCTTCAATAATCATTTCTTTCTTAAGCTTCTTATAGTATTTCTCTACTTGAGGTGTTAGTGGTATCTCGCGTGTTTGATAAGTCACATCAGGTAAATCAAGACAATCATTTTTAGCAAAACGTATCGCCGGTTGTAATGCATTAAACACAGTATCTTGACTAGTCTTTTTGGGCAACCATTTGAATCTTGTAATTTGATTCATAACTTTATCGCGCCATGCTGTTTTAAATTTAGGTACACGGTTTGGGCAAACTAATCGAGCCAAACCAAATGCGTCTTCTGGAGATTGAGATGCAGGAGTACCTGTCATCATCCACAATCTAGTTTCAGGTTTAAGAATTTTAGCTAAAGTTTTCCATCGCTTAGTAGTAACTGACTTATAAGCATTGGCCTCATCTACTACGATCAAATCAAAGTTAGCGTTAGCTATATCATCTCTAACAATGTTTACACCGTCATAATTAATAATTACAAATTCGTATTGAGTGTTATTAATAATTGCACGACGATCTTCAGCAGAGCCGTAAGCTACGCCTGGCACACGATGAATGCATGTATTGTATATGTCATTCTTCCAAGCAGAAGTCATAATTGATAAAGGGCAAATCACTAATACTCTTTTGATCTTGCTTTCATTCATTAAATAATCAGCAGCCCATAACACGCTAGAAGTTTTACCGGTGCCTGCTTCATTAAAACAAAACGCTCTACGGTTTATACTAAAAAATTCTGAAGTAACTTTTTGATGGTCAAAGGGTTGAAATCTTCCTGACCATTTATAGTCACGAGTAATAGGTGAAGGGGGTGATTTTTTAAAGTTTAGTAAATCAGTAAGCAGCGTCATCTCATCGAGACCCCACTTTACTACAACGTCAGACAATGTCTCACGAGTTTCTAAAACTTTAAACTTCTTTAAATGTTCCTGTATAACGGGAACCACAGTGTTTGGCACTGTTAATTTAACAGCTACGTTTTCTAATATTTCCATATTGTCCTCTCATTGAATTAAGAGTATGAACTATATTTAAATACTAGTCAAGCTTTATTTTACTTACCTGCTAAATATTGTCGATCTTTTATTGAGCTATCTGAGTTTCTTCTAAAAGAACGGTTTTTTGATTTTGACTGAATAGTCACACCGTCTTTATTTTTACCGCCTTTAGACAAAGGTTTTTTATGTGCTATATCTTTACCTTCACGTTTATCAGCCACACCATTACCGTTTGCATCTCTTGAAGTAGCATCCATTTTACGTCTAGCACGTTGACGTTCCATGCGGTTTGCATGTTCGCCTCTACTTTTTTGTTGACTGTATTCTTTTTTGTAGGGCCTTTTTTTGTTTACGTATGGCATAATTAGCTACCTTTTTACTCCAATTAATAAATTCCTCTACCGTCGTGTCGCTTCTAAAAGAATTAATCGCGCGGCATACAAGTTGTATATTACGTCTATTATACACTCCTCCGGCAAAAATTCGATCAATACTTGCATTAGTCATAGATATGTTCCCTCGTGTTCTATTGCATGTCAAAGGTACGCCAGACAAAGCACATCTATAATTCTGTTTTTTTAATATGTTTATTAATTTACGTGGAGTTAAATCAGTCTTTTCTTTTTTAGAAAGTAAGTGTTTAAAGTATGCTGTCCAATCTCCATTCTCTCTTTCATATCTGCGATTAACTTTGTTAATCATAGTGCATTTTTTTGAGCAGCAAAGATATTTAGGATGAAGTGTTTCAAACTTTTTCTTACACACCTTGCAGGCTCTTGTATACATGTTACTTTCGTGGCTTATGGTGCTCGCACGTTTCAACCGGACACCACCCACACAGCGGGGTAGGATTGGGTACCCATTCGTCTTTTTCATAAGACATAGTTAATCGATCTAATGGTTGCTCAAATGATTTCCAAGCCTTGTGTATGCCCTCTCTAGTATACGACTCTTGAACAAAACTATTTTTCATGCAGAATAACAATCCTGCTTTTATTTTATTTACTTCAGGAAAACAAACAAACGCCATAAGCGCCATAAGTTTTAATTGTTTAGTATCAGGATATTTATTTGACCCTGTTTTGTAATCAATAATAAAAGCTTTGTCTTGATTTACAATAACTAAATCAGCTATGCCCCGCACCCATCTATTCTCATCTTCAAAATCGCACTGCTCCATCTTTTTAGTTAGCGCCATTTTATACTCCGGATACTTCTTTCCGGGTATAGCTACCAAAGTGTCTACCATCTTCTTAAATCGTAAATAGTTTTTAGCTAATGGTTTATTATCGCGCACATAAAGTTCTAACGCTTCGTGCACTTCTTTACCATAAATAGTTTGAGGAGTATCTACAAAAGAATAATTTTTTAGTATCCGTACTTCTTGATACTTTTTAGGACAATTAATATATTCTTTGAGTGAAGAAAAACTCCACGTAAAATCTGCCACTATCTTCCTTGACCTCTATATTTTTTAAACGAATTACGAAAGCTTTTATTCATTGTACTTGTTTTCGCAACTCTACCGCCTTGACTTGTGCGTTTATGTACGGGCTCTCTTGGTCTTTCTACTTGTTTTATTTTTGCCATCAATCATCCTCAGTAAATAAAAAACATGGGGTAGTTTCTCCTACGTATGCACCCATCATGTTGTAATAAAAATGCTCCATTGCATCTTCTTCAGTCATTCCATCTTCAGCCATAAGTTTTACTATTACTTTATGATAGCTATAACAAACTTTATTTTCATTATCTATACCTTTAACTACTCCTATAATGCAGTCATCAAAGTCGTCCATTGTTAATAACCCTTCATACAAATCATGCTCAATATCAATTGCCATGTTTAACTGTCCCATTTTTCATGTCTATAACTCTTATTGTAGTAGTTTCTGGAAGTTGAATGTACTCTTGGAGTAAGCATTTAGACGCTCTCGTATCTGGTCGATGCAATGTCATCCACAAATGTGCAATATCGCACGACTCAAAGTTACCCTGATATTCCCATTCATCTACGAAAGGATTAGTGCTAATAACTAATACGAATGCATACTCAATCATGACTATTCCTCCTGTAATCTTTTTTTGTCCCGCTCTTCTTGAATCTCATCTTCCCACGCTATTTTTTCGCGAAAGATTTTATCGAAGTTCTCATCAAACTTCTGCTCATTAGTTGGTCTTCGTCTACTACCTTTCCCACCATCGCTCATGTTTCATCTCCTTAAGTAGTTGTTTATAAGTTAATTTAGTTTTGTCCTCTTCAAAATCTACACTTAACAAATACCGAGTACCCTTAAAATTATACACCGTATGAGGTACTTGAGTGTTAAATAAGTAATAAGTGTGGGGATCATACTTCATCTCAATAAATTTATCAGTTACATTACCATGCTCTAAAGTTTTACCCCGTCTCAACGTGGGATTGAACATGCAATGACTGTAATCCCAATTGTTTAATAATAAGTTTAGCCCTACTCCGCGATCAGTATCTACATGCCAATCGTAATAAGTATTCTCCTCTAACTTTATAATCCCGGCTCTAAAAGGATGTGCTCTATATAGTTCTCGCCACCAAGGATCAATGGCCCAATCATCTTTTACTTCTAAAGCTTTAAAGTTGTAGTAATCTATCCATGCACTCTGAGGTGCAGTCGCTGCTCGAATATACATAAGATCTGCGGTTACAGAAGGTTCAGGTATTTCAAAGTAAAGATTAGCATTCGCCATAATTTTTACCGAAGTTCCCTTCGCACGCTACTGGCAATCCCTCTGCCCATTCCGGTGCTTTATTCATAGTCTGCATAATAAACCCTAACGCCTCGTGCGCATGTTTCTCTGGCGCTACACATACCACCGCGTCATGCACAGTAAGTAGTGGTCTATATTTAGTGTTAATGGTAACCATCTGTTCGCCAATAACTATCCGAGCTAATGCTTGTACCACGTTCTCTACTACTGCTCCACCCCATATACTAACCTCGCCTCGTCTTGATGCATAAGTATATCCATCTTTCTTTAGCTCTAAGTTAGGGTAGCGTATATATAATCCGTTCGGCAGTCGTAGTCCCTCCGGCGTAACTAATACACATTTCACTTTGCCTAAATAATAGGCAGGCTTTTCTTGAGGCCAAGACGCTATATCTTTAAGAGCTTGATCACATTCTCTCCACAGTTTTACTACTTCATGATTGACTTCTCGATATAAATTAACCAATCTTTGTGTAGCCATCTCGGTCATCTCTACACCCGCATTAATCTTTAGCACGTCTCGTAGTTTCTTCGCACCAGTCCCATATCCTAATCCTAAGACACAAGTCTTACCTACGGCTCGTTCAGTCTTATCTACTTCAGGCTTGTTATAAACCTTAGAGGCAAATACCGAATACACGTCTTCACCTTTTCTAAACTGTTCGAGTACATCGTGTTGCCCGGCAAACCAGACTAGTATACGAGCTTCGATCTGCGAAGAGTCACAATTCATAATCACATGATTGTCTGGCGGTAGGATTGCATTCTTCAATGCCTTTTGTTTCTTATCGCGTGATGGTAAGTTCTGAAAGTTTACTTTGTCTGAGCCTGCCCACCGTCCTGTATGTGCACCATAATACTTAAGCGGTATAGGAAGTTTCCCGTAGTTGCGTTTAGCTATGCCAACAAACCGTTCGATGCGAGTCTCTTCAATAGTAGATTTAGTACCAAGTCTTACTGCGCAAAGCTCTTGTACAAAAGCATTCGGATGTTCACACAAAGCTAGAAACCCTTGATCGCCCTTAGCTAAAGCAAAAGTTTCTTTGCCGGTAGCCGGACTAGTCTTCATAGGGACTACAATATTTAACTGTTCTAAGATGTTAGCGAATTGTTTATTACTTGCTAATTTTTTACGCACGTCTTCTACTTCACATTGAAGTTTGTCTGCAAGCGTCTGTAATAACTTATGTTTCTCGCCCTTTACATCTTCTAATCTATCCACAAGCAAGTGGGTATCAAGTTGTAGTCGCGGTAGGATGTACATGCGCAAAGTGATGTCAATAAGTTTTAATTCATTCGGAGGATATTTAATAGCTAACTTCTTGAATAGCTCATAAGTAAGTTTTACATCGTTCTTACAATACACGCCGTACTGTCGTAGCTCGTGATCGCGAAAGTCTTCTATGCGTTTACCTTTAGCGTCTAGGACTTCCGTTCCCTTTTCTCCTAGTGCATAACGTTCGGCAAGCACTTTAAGCGAACCGCCGGCGTCTACGCCATGTATAGATCGAGCCATGCATAAAGTATCTAAGTATCCTACCGGTTCAGCATTAAACTTCCATTTAAGTATAGCACCGTCAAACTGAGTGTTATGACAAAGTAACATCGCGTTACTCCAATCAATGTCAGCAATAGCTTTTGCCACTGCCTCTTCTCCGGCGTGCCATTCTGTTTTTTCTTCGTCTATTTTTATAGCTACACCAATGACTTGAAACCGTTCATCATTAATGTATTCTTCGGTAGTCATTCGGGACAGACTAAATCCCACATCGTAAAATGTTTCAAAGTCAATTGTTATTAGATTCAAGCTTTTTCTTCCTCTCTTTTATGCAATAGCCTCTGATATTGAATACCCCCATCTCGCTCTCCATACCACAATACCATTTGCCTCCATCATTAATTTTTGCGTCAGCCCCACATTTACAACAAACTGCAGGGCCAAGCTTACTATCTTCTTTTATTATTACCATTGCCATTAGTCAAACAAGGCAAGCAATAAGAAAATAGCTACACCAATGCCAACAGTATTAAAAAAATACCCTAACACTTTACAATCTCTTTTCGATACAGTGTGTAGTTTTTCTTCCTCTTGATCATCATGCTCTTGAGGCCATACAGTCATTTCGTTCTCCTTGAAGTTTAGTTATCATTAATTTTATTACCTTTAGCCCAAGGGCTTGTGGCTCTTGCTTGTTGTATAGTTAGCTTTGGTGGTAGTGTTATCTTGCCCTCATTTTCGAGTCGTTCTAATACGCTTACGCCCACTCCACTATAAATAGCTAATTTACCTCTACTTGTACTAGGGTTTTTTGCTAAATATTTATGTGCTCTATCTAAAAATACTTGTTCTTGCTCATCTGTATAATGTTTACGTTTCATTCTGACCTTTCTTTATTGATTGTCTTAGTTTTTGTAAATAAAAATCTGCCTTATCTAAATCTTCTGCACCATTCTTTAGTGCAAATCGCCACACATATTTAATTACGTTGGCAGTGCACACCGCTACAATGCCGGTAAGATTTGTAGTAGCAGACTCTATCGCGTCTATACACTCTATTTTTCCTTGAGTGTAATGAAGCGGGTGATTAACTTTGTCGTTTTTCATTGTTAAATACTTGTTTCCCTCTGATAAAATACTCTAGCATGTCTATATTTGTCTCGTCAATTACTAACGCGATTCCATTCTGAATACTTATCTCTCTTAGATGTTTCTGTTGTAAGCCCGTTGGTATATTACCATTGGCCTTGCACTCGATCGCGACGAACTTACCCTTGTAACAGGCAATGATGTCAGGTACTCCGCTACTCCCGTATCCACCTGTCGAGGCATAAAAGTAATATGCACCAAGTTCCTTAAGCTTGGCGCATACCTTTTGTTTTACTTTCTTTTCAGGAGTTGCCACTATGATTCTAGTGGCGGAAGTTCATCGACTGATAGTAATTCTACAGGCTCGATGTCAGGAAGATGAGAACCATCTAATGTTACTGGAGGTAAATCATCTACGGTAGGAATATCATATCCCGCGATTTCAGGAAGAATAGTTTCTTCCCCAAGGTCAATGCCGGTGTCTTTTGATGCCAGTGATTCTGGCTCTGGCGCAGTGACTGCCTCCGTCAAAGCGGGAAGATCTTCTACTGTTGGTTCATCAAAACCTATTACGCTTGGTAAGGGTGTGTACTCTTCGACCAAGGGTGTGTCTTGATTGGATATATAGATGAGTCCCCCCATTACTATCACTACTACTATTGCTAAAACATTTCTGTTTGAATTGTCTTTCATTCACGTTCTCCGTTTAGTTAAAATAAATACTACTCTCTCTTATACATCGCAGTTACCATTCGGACACCCACGAGATAATATCTCATCTGCAATGTCGTCTGATAACTGTTGATGTTCGTGTTGCTCCATCTCAGTCTCAAGATGTTCTACAAACTTTTCGTCTTTCATTAATATTGTTAGCTCTTCGATGATTCGATTAGCCTCCCCCCGTTCTTCACTGCCTATACTATGTTTGTCTAATAGTGCAACAAAGTCCATGAGTAGTCTACGAATATCGAGAAAAATATGGTGTGGCATTACGTCTCTCCGTTTTTTATGGGAGTATCAGTATTGTCCACAACTTCAATCATGTCAAGTTCTTTTGTTTCTTTGAGCCAATCTTTAAAGTCTTTGAGTGAACGTTCGGGGGTTACGTGTCCATGCCATATGAGTTCTAGTATGCCACTCATGCCTCCGATGATTCCTAGTAGTTCATGTCGGTCAGCATTCCAAATGTTTTGGTCTGCCCCAAAGTAATCATAAATGTCTTGCTCTACATAATCGATCTTTTCTTTACTCATCACCTTTCTCCTTATTTAAGTTTTATTTAAAATCATTTTTTCTATTAAAGTGGGTAATAATGAACTGAGACCTCTTGCTCTTCATGATTCTCAATAGCAAAGCTAGAGTATTTGTTGGTCTCTTCATCAACCCTCAAGACGAGGTCAAACTTTTTCAAAACTTCGTTGATTTCATCGCTAGCGTCTTGCAGTTGTAACTGTATAAATACGTCCTCTTTAATCATTGTCCTCTCCTTTTTGTTTATCTAATAATGCTTGGCGTACCATAAGGGCGTACTCCTTGTTATAAGGGTTGGCGTCAGGTACTTCTTTTCCCGACAATAGGTCTAGCCAATCCTGTACATCTTTGTGGTCATCGGGCTGACTATCTATATCAGCCCAATACTTTCTCCTCCCTTTTGCAGTTATAGCCATTACGCGTTCTCCTCAGCAGTTATCTCTACATCAATCGGTTCACCCCAACTCTTATGGTTCTGCACTTGGTACTCTGCGTCATCTCGATCGACGGCCATAACAGTTACAGGTTCTAGGTGTTGCTTTATGTATACAGTAAATTGTTTCACTCTTTGTCCTCCACGTTTATAAGTTCATAATGTCCAATCACGTTTTGTATATCAACCTGTTGGTACTTTTTGTCCCACCCATAAAATACAATATGTTTAGTGTCATCGTCCTCTTCACGATAGATATGAAAGTCAATAAGTTTATTGGGGTGCATACCCTCAAAGTCCTCATCAACAGTCATTGAACCCCACATGTCATACCACGGAAAACTAGAATCTTTTTGCTCGTCTTCCTTCAATGGTTCTTTGTTAAACTTCACGACCAAGTGGTCAGGCTTGGTTTCAACAAACTCCCAATTGCTATGACCAAATGTATTTTGGCAATACTCGTCCAATAAATCAGTATCAAATTCCATTATCCATCCTCCTTTTCAATTAGTGCGTCCACTTGTTCTTCAAGTCTTGCTTTAATTTCTTCGTGTGTCCAATTAGGACTATCGCCCTTGATTAAGTCACACAACTCTTCATACTTTTCTTTGTAAGTCATTACGCATTCTCCTCGTTTGGATTGGGGTTATCGGTGTAGTCAAGTTCTGCCCACCAATCAGAAGTATCCTCAACACATTCATTGAGGTCTTCAGTTTGCATTGAGTAGAGCTTTTCCTGTGCTTCCTTTAGGTTTTCAGCTTCAATATCAATGTTGTAATGTACAGTTTCACTTGCTAAAAAATTGTAGTTATACATCTTTACTTTTTTCTCACTCATTACGCGTCCTCCTTGTTAACTTCATAAATTGTTGCATTAATCTCTTCGGTTCTCAGGGCGTCAGCAATTCGGTCTAACATTATATCGTTACCCCATTCTTGCTCACTATTTACTACTATCAAAAACATCTTGTCAGGTTTGTTCATAACGCACCTCCATATTCATCATAAAGAGGTTCTTCACGTATAGCCTCATATATATGTTCATATACTCTATCAACCTCATCATCTGATAGCAGATAGTCTTGTGTATATCCATCATCATCTTCGTAGGTAGCTATTGGATAAATGACAGGAAAGATACCCCCATCATCATTCTCGGTGTAATACCAAGTGGTTATGGGAACTTCTACTTCGTCTAGGGCTTTGTTGGTTACCCACCCTGTTGTTTCCCAATCGTCTGTGTACCATGATTTATTCATCTTCATTCTCCTCTTTATAATTTTTATTTAAAAAACCCAAATAAGACACATAGTATTCGTCT